>JABLTQ010015494.1_pt1 | contig 87568 bp, 65 predicted proteins | sample 7160101 | NCBI WGS metagenome assembly JABLTQ01 (sample SAMN14651228, study PRJNA627086) | human gut metagenome | isolation source: feces | host: Homo sapiens | reverse complement strand
CGCGGCAGGCCATCGACGCGGTGTGCGCCGCCCTGCGCCTGCCTACCTGCTCCCGCCGGTTCCCGCGGGACATCGGCAAGGAGCGTCCCTGCCTCAACCATCACATCGGCCGGTGCGACGGCTTCTGCCGTCCTGACGGTCCCGATGCCGCCGAGTACCGGCGCCGCATCGCCCAGGCGGTGCGGCTGTTCGAGGGGCGGCTGCGGCAGGTGACGGCGGAGCTCACCGCACAGATGACCGCCGCCGCCGAAGCTCTGGACTTCGAGCAGGCCGCCGCCCTGCGTGACCGCATCCGCGCCCTGTCGGTGCTGTCCAAGAATCAGAAGGTCATCGCCGGCATCTGCGCCGACACCGACGTCTGGGGCGTATACACCGGCCCCGCCCGTGCCGGCTGCGCCGTGCTGCACATCGAAAACGGCGACCTGCTGGGCCGCCGCGTGGAGGTACTACCCGCCGCCGAGGACGATGCCGCCCTGCTGGGTGCCGTGGTGCCCCAGTACTATCTGGACCGCGAACTGCTGCCCCGTGAGATCCTGCTGCCTTTGCCGGTGGAGGATATGGACACCCTGTCCGCCCTGCTGACGGAGCGCTGCGGCCACACCGTCACCCTCCGCGTCCCACAGCGGGGCCAGCGGCGGGAGCTGCTGGACATCGCCTGCCGCAACGCCAAAGAAGAGGTGGAGCGCGTCACCTCCGACGCCGAGCGCACCGCCGGTATCCTCCGGCTTTTACAGGAGCTGGCCGGCCTGCCGGTGCTGCCCCGCCGCATGGAGAGCTACGACATCTCCCACACCGGCGGCGCCGATCAGGTAGCCAGCATGGTGGTATTCGTGGACGGACGGCCCCTGAAGCGGGACTACCGCCGTTTCCAGATCCAGAGCTGCGGCGGTCCCGATGACTACGGCGCCATGGCGGAGGTGCTGGAGCGCCGGTTCCGCCGGTATCTGGACGGCGACGGAAAATTCTCCCCCCTCCCCGACCTGCTGCTCATCGACGGAGGCGTCCAGCACGCTCGGGTGGCCGAGGAGGTGGCGGCTAAGCTGCACCTCTCCGTGCCGGTGCTGGGCATGGTGAAGGACGACCGTCACCGCACCCGCGCGCTGGTAACGGCGCAGGGCATGGAGATCGGCATCCAGACGCCCCCCGCCCTGTTCGCCCTGATCGGGCGGGTGCAGGAGGAGGTCCACCGCTTCGCCATCACCTACCACCACCAGAAGCACGCCAAAAACGCCTACCGCTCCCAGCTGGACGGCATCGCCGGCGTGGGCGAGGCCCGCAAGAGGCTGCTTTTGCAGCGGTTCGGCACCGTCAAGGCCATTCGCGCCGCAGAGCTCCTCCAGCTGGAGGAGGTGCTGCCCAAGCCCGCCGCCCGCGCCGTCTACGACCACTTCCATCCGGAAAATATGCCAAAGGAGAACACCCCATGAGATATTACGCCACACTGGGCCCCGCCTGCTGCGAAGCGTCCGCGCTGGCCGCACTGCTGCGCCGCGGCGTCTCCGGCTTCCGGCTCAACGTGTCCCACACGATGCTGGCCGCCCGCCGCGACTGGATCGACGCCCTCCACGATGCGGAGCGCTCCACCGGTCTGGCCGCCCAGCTGATGATCGACCTCCGCGGGCCGGAGGTGCGCATCGGCGCTCTCCCCTCCCCGCTGACGCTGACGGTGGGCGAAGCCGTGACGCTGGGCGCGGATATCCCTGTGGAAAAAGATGTGCTGGCGGCGCTGGTGCCCGGCATGACCGTCCTGCTGGACGATGGGGCTATGGCCCTGACCGTGCTGGACGGCGGGCGGTGCCGCGTCACCCGCGGCGGCGTCCTCACCGGCCACAAGAGCCTGACGCCGGAGGGCACGGAGCTGCACCGCCCCGCCCTGTGTGAGGCAGACCTCGCGGATCTGGCCCAGGCCGCGGCGCTGGGCGTCAGCGCCGTCATGCAGCCCTTCGTCCGCAGCGCCGATGACCTCCGCACCGTGCGGCAGGCCATGGCGGAGAACGGCCTTGCCCACGCGGAGCTGTTCGCCAAGGTGGAGGATCAGACGGGGCTGGATGCCCTTCCGGACTGGATGGACCTTTGCGACGTGGTCACCATCGCCCGGGGCGATCTGGGCAGCAGCCTTCCTCTGGAGCAGCTGCCCGCCGCCCAGAAGCACATCGCCGCCCTGTGCCGCAGCCGCCGCAAGCCGTTTCTGGTGGTGACTCAACTGCTTCACAGCATGATCGACCATCCCACCCCCACCCGCGCCGAGGTACTGGACATCTACAACGCCGTACTGGACGGCGCGGACTGCCTGATGCTCACCGGCGAGACGGCCCAGGGCCGCTATCCGCTGGCGGCATTGGACTGGCTGATGCGCGTGGCCCAGGAGGCGCAGCGCGCCCGCTGACTTGAACTGAAAACACGCAAAGACCGCACCGGCCTCCTGCCGGTGCGGTCTTTGTTCTATCCCTCCCAAGGGCTCGGTATCAAAATTTGCCGGGCGCTCACTCCGCGTGCCGCCGCCTGCGGCGGATGGCAGCGCCTGCCAGAGTCATCGCCGCGCCACTGGCCGCAGCGATCCACAGGCCCACGGCGCCCTCATCCGCGGTCCGCGCCGCCCGTACGCCGCCGGAGGCGCCGGCAGCCTCTGCCTTACCGATGCTGACGTCCTCCTTGCGGATCTCCTGGGTGCCCGCCGCGTCGCGGAAGTACCGGCCGCAGTCCTCACATGTCCAGCAGGTGACATATCCCACCTGTGTCGGCGTGGCCGGACGGCCGTTCACTTTCACCAGCGCCGTATGGTTCTTGCTGTCCACCGCGCCGTAGGCCGCCCCGCAGGCGGCGCACACCGCCCGCTCCACGCAGGTGGCCGTACCGCCGCTGCACCTCGCCGTCTCCGACTGCCGGCAGCCGTTCACGGTACACCTGCGGGTGTGCCGGTCGTTCCCGTCGGATGTCCACGCGCCCCACGTATGGCCGCTCTTTGCCGCCGTGACGGTATCGCCGCACACGGCGCACACCACCGCCGTGGTGCAGTCGCCGTCATCCGCCGCGCCGCTGTGCAGGCAGGCGTAGCCGCAGTCGCGGCACGCGCCGCCGGCCCAGTCATGGCCGCTCTCCGCCACGGTCACAGCGCCGCAGCAGCTCCACTTCTTCAGATGACTGTCCGCCGTGGTGATCCACTGCTCCTCCCCGCCTGACGCATGGTTGTCGGGATCAATGTCGCCGTAGCTCCTGCCGCAGTAATCGCACGCCGCCGGCTCGAGGCAGGTGGCCGTACCGCCGGAATGCACCGTCTCCAGCCCCTGCCACGCCAGCACCGGAATGCGCATACCGTTCTCCGCCAGCCGCTTGCTGCCGCAGTCGGTGTCCCACGGGTGCGCGTCGTCACCGCGCCCCGCGATCAGCGCCTGCAGCACCGTGCCGTCGGCAAAGGCCGCGGCGGCCTTGGCTGTACCGCTGCCGCTGCCGCCCGTCAGATACCAGCAGTTCTCCACGATGCCCTCATTGGAGATGCTGCCGCCGGTGATCTCACCCACGTTATAGCAGTTCCGGATGGTGGCCGTGGTAAAGCCGTCCTGCATGTCGCCGACGATGCCGCCCGCCACATTGACGCTGCTGCCGTACCGGCCCTCCTCCTGGATGCTGCCCGTGTTATAGCAGTCCTGGATCAGGGACGCGTCGAAGCTCACGCCCAGAATACCGCCCATGCCATGGCGGCCCTCCGGATCTCTGCTGATGCCGCCGCTGATCGTCCCGGTATTCACGCAGCCCCGTATCGTTCCCTTGTCGCTCATGCCGACGATGCCGCCCACGCGGCCCATGGTGCCGATGTCGTCGTTAGGCGCGATGGTGCGGAGGGTACCGTCATTCCGGCAATTCTCGATGGTCCCGCTGCTGGAACCGGCAATTCCTCCGGTATTGATCTGGACCCCGCCCAAGGAGCCGTCCACCTTATTGAGGCGAATATCGCAGAGGTTCCGGCAGTTCCGGATCGCCGCGCCATTGGCCTCGCCTGCGATACCGCCCACATTGCCTCCGCCGACACCGTGGACATAGATATAGCCCGTCACGGTGACGTTCTGCACAACGGCGCTGCCCGTCAGCTGGGCGAACAGCCCGCTTGCGTAGGTATTCTCGGCATTTGTCGATACATACAGCCCCTTGATGGTGTGGCCCTGCCCGTCAAACGTGCCGCCGTAGCCGCCCTGCCCTATGGGCGTCCACTCACCCGGCCACGCGCCGCTTTCGCCCCTGGTATACCTGCCGTTTTCATCGAAGGTGCCGTCGTTCAGTACGATGTCCGCCGTCAGCACGGCGCAGGCATCGCTGTTCAGCTTCCGCCCGTTGGCGCCGTTGACGATGTCCCTGAACACCATCAGCTCCTCCGTATTTCCGATCTGATAGGGCTCCTCCGCGGTGCCGCTGCCGCTCAGGCTGCGGCCCCACCACGCCATCAGGATCAGATCCCCCATCACAGGGGCGGAGAAGTCATACGCCTCCCCGTTCAGCTGCCAGCCCAGCAGCTCGTGTCCCTCGCTGGTAGGGTCGGCGGGACGGGAGACTGCCTGTCCCCGCAGCACCCGCCGCGTCCCATCGGTGCTGCCGTACATAGTCAGGAACGTGACCTGGCACTTGGCGCTGGCCTTGATGGTGCCTCCGCTGCTGACGCCGGTCAGGAACACCGTGCGCTCGGCGTTGTAGCTGGCGTCGATGGTGCCCTCGTTGACGACACCGGCGCTGCCGCTGCAGTCCCGAATGGTGCCGCCGTCGGCATACATGGTTCCTTCATTGAAAACGCCGCCCGCGCCCAGCAGACCTCCGGCCGAGCAGTCGCGGATGGTGCCGCCCTTCATGGTAAATATACCCCCGTTATACACGTATACGGCGCCCGCGTCTCTGGCGCCGTTGAAGGGGCTGGAGCAGCCCATGATGGTGCCGCCGTTCATGGTAAATCTGCCGCCGGCGTTCACCACCACGCCGCCGGCGAAGGCGCCGCCCATGGCGGGCACCTTTCCGCCGGTGATGATACCTCCCTTGACGGAGAAGTCGCTGTGCGTGCTCTCCGGATCGCTGTCATTCAGCTCCAGATAGCCGCCGTTCCCGATCCAGAACACGATGTTGCTGCCGTCGCTCCGGAGCACGTGGCCGTTCAGGTCCACGGGCACGTACCGGCTGACATTCAGTCTACTTCCCGTGAGCTGCACGTCCGCCGTCAGGATCACCTTGCTCACCTCGCTGTCCGCCAGTGCGGCGGCCAGTCCCTGCGCCGTGGTGACCTCGCGGTCAGCAGTGCCGAGGAAATGCGCGCCGTCCTCCCTGGTCACGCTGTTCACGATGCTGTCCATCACGCTCACATGTCCCTCGGACTTGATGATCAGGCTGTCCACCGCGCCGCCCCGCAGCTGCAGCGTGCCGCCGGTCTCCACCGTGACCTTGCCGTACCGGCCGCCGGTGATGGTGACATTGGCGTCACCGGCGATGATAAGCTCGCTCACCCGTTTCCCGTCAACCGCGGTGATGCTTTTCGCCGCCTTGTGGATGGTCAGAGGCTTCGAGACGTTCTGATAGATGGTCAGATCGCCTCCCACGTATTTCCCACTGGTATCCGCCAGCACCACCGGCAAACGCTCCTCTGTGTGGATGTATACCGTGACGGTCCCATCGGCCAGTGTCAGCGTAGCGCAGTTCTCCTCCGGGATTAGGCTGCCGCTGTAAAGCCGGACCTTCGCCCGGGTGTCCTCGCCCACGGTGTAGGCGTCGTCCGCCGCCAGCGCCTGCACCGGCAGCAGGCTCACCGCCATGCACAGTGCCATCAGGATGCTTACCAATCGTTTCCTCATGTGTTCTCCTCCCTTTCGCCGCAGGACGCGGCCCCCAGTTGAAAGTCGTAGCGCATCTCCAGCGCGTGAAACAGTCTCTCTATGGTACGCTGGCCCACGGCCCGCAGATCCATGGTCCGCAGGAAGGCCAGCGCCTGCTGGATCTCCTGCTCCGGCACCCCGTAGCCCCGCAGGCTCAGTGTCAAAAAGCACTCCAGCTTCTTCTCCAGCGTCAGCGCCCCGCCGCAGGGCTGGGCCATATAGCCCCGCATCAGTCCCGCCGACCCCAGCTCCAGCATGTAGAAATCCTCTGCCGTCAGCTGCGGCTGGTACGGTCCGAAGATGTCGTACAGCTCTCGGGCTGTCTCGCGGAAGATGTACTCCGACGCCTCCTTCTGGGTATAGGCCTCGATGTAGATCTCCCGCAGGTTCTCGTTGAGCTCCGTCAGCGTCAGCTGGATGGCCGTCTCCGCCGCGTACACGAACACCGGCGGCAGCGTGCCGCCGGCCACGCTGCGGGCCGCCCCGAACTGGCCGGAAAACATGAACGCCACCAGCTCCGACAGTACGCCGTCCTTGGCGCGGAAGATGTTCTGGAAGCTGCTGTTGGAGACCCCCGCTTTCCGGACGATCTCCGCCACCGTGGTCCGTTTGTAGCCCTGTTCCAAAAACAGCTTGACACATACGGCCAGTATCCGGCGCTTGGCCGGCAGACTGGCGTTGGTCAGCGCCATGGAGACCACCCCCCTTCTATTTCTGGCATATATGCCATTATAGTACCATGCAGCCACCGCCTGCGCAAGCACTTTCTAATGGTTTTTTACTTTTCGGCAAAATCACGGTCCTTTTTACAAAAATTGGATATCCGTCCCCTGTTCGCGCATAAACGCTCTCCCCTCCTGCGCAAAAAGAGTACCGGCGCACCCTGCGGTGCGCCCGTACTCTTTCCCTTTTTTCTCTCACTCGATCTCGAAGTCATCTGTCTCAATAATGTCCGGCTGCTGATGCCGCACCACCTTCACGGCGCACAGCGCCACGCTGAGGTTCAGCGCGCCGTCCAGCAGCAGCGACACGCCCATCAGCATCACCAGTGCCTGAGCCCCCTCGGTGGGCCGCAGCACCAGCAGCAGTCCGATGACGCCTGTGAGCACTGCCAGCGCCAGTACCAGCCACCACTGGGGAATACCGAATCGCCTGGCGTCCACGGCGATCTGGATCTTGAACAGGCCGTCCGCCAGCACAGGGATACCAAACATCACGCACAAAAAGCTCATGGCCTCCCCGGGGTGGCACAGGGCGATGATGCCCACAGCGATGAGCAGGCTCCCGAAGGCCAGGTCGTACTGAAACGCCAGCCGGAACAGATCCTTGGAGAAGTATCCGCCCAGCTTGATGGCCCCGCACACCACCATACCGATGCCCAGCGCCCTGCCGATCCACGGCACGCACCGCTCCGACATCACCAGCAGCACCGCGCCCAGCACGCAGAACAGCACCGACACCACGATATATCCGGTTTTCACGGCCCACAGCGGCCCCGTTGATCTCACATTCCGCACAACTTGCATCTCCCTTCGCGCGTTCCGCGCCTTTCTTTTTGTCATGCCCCATGATACCGCGCCGCCGCGCTCTGCGGTACGGGCAGAAAAAAGAGATGCCCGAAATTTGGACATCTCTCTGTATACGTCTGATTTTTGGGCAAAGCGGGCCGTTTGTCTGTCGCCGCTCACAGCTGCCGGTTGTTGCTGTGAGCCACGATAAGCTCCGGCACGCCGCGGCACAGCTGGAGCATCCGCTGCAGGTCGCTCAATGACTCCTCCTTCATGCCGCCGCTGACCCAGTCGATCCACACGCCGAACAGCTGGCACTTCATGAACTGCACCACCACCCGCCGGTCGTCGCCGGAGATGCTGGCATCGGAGAACACGGTGGCAAGATACGTATCCACCACGTACTCGCACAGCCGCATGGTGTCCTGCAGGAACATATCCCGATTGGCGGAGTTGAAAATGTGCATCACAGCGCGGCGGTTCTCCCGTGCCGTGTGGAACGCCACGGAGAAGCATTCCTCCATGGAGGAGATGGTCGGGTACTGCCGGATCAGCTCATCGGTCTGCTCCGTCACGATCTCCCCCAGCAGGGAGGGAATATCCTGAAAGTGGTAGTAGAAGGAGTTGCGGTTGATACCGCAGTCCTCCACGATGTCGCGGACGCTGATCTTACTCAGCGGCTTCTGGTTCAGCAGCTTCATGAACGACGCCTTGATGGCCTGCTTCGTGAAATTCGCCACGGTGCTCCTCCTGTTCTCGGCGGTACAAAGCCCGCCCTACGGCTGTTCGCCGAGGGCGGGCCGTATGTAGTCCCTTTTATTTGGCGCTCAGGTACTCGTCAATGGACTTGGCGCCCAGCTTGCCTGCGCCCATGGCCAGAATGACGGTAGCCGCACCGGTGACGGCATCGCCGCCGGCGTACACGGCCTGACGGGAGGTAAGGCCCTCCTCGTTGACGATGATGCCGCCCTTCTTGTTGACCTCCAGGCCCTTAGTGGTGGACTTGATCAGCGGGTTGGGGCTGGTGCCCAGCGACATGATGACAGCGTCCACCGGCAGGTCAAACTCGCTGCCCTTCTTCTCCACGGGACGGCGGCGGCCGGAGGCGTCCGGCTCACCCAGCTCCATCTCCACGCAGGTCATGGACTTCACGCAGTCCTGCTCATCGCCGTTGATCTGCACGGGGTTGTTCAGCGTCTTGAAGATAACGCCCTCCTCGATGGCGTGCTCCACCTCCTCATGACGGGCGGGAAGCTCCTCCATACCGCGGCGGTACACCACGTACACCTCGGCGCCCAGGCGCTTGGAGCAGCGGGCTGCGTCCATAGCCACGTTGCCGCCGCCCACCACGGCCACGGTCTTGCCCTTCAGATCCATGATGGGCGTGTCGCTGTCGGGCAGGTACGCCTTCATCAGGTTGATGCGGGTCAGGAATTCGTTGGCGGAGTAGACGCCCTTCAGGTTCTCGCCGGGGATGTTCATGAACATGGGCAGACCGGCGCCGGAGCCGATAAACACGGCCTCAAATCCGTTCTCCTCCATGAGCTCGTCGATGGTGATGGTGCGGCCCACCACGGTGTTGGTCTCCACCTTCACGCCCATGGCCTTCAGACCGTCCACTTCCTTCTGGACGATAGCCTTGGGCAGACGGAACTCGGGGATGCCGTACACCAGCACGCCGCCGGCCAGATGCAGTGCCTCAAACACCGTGACCTCGTAGCCCTTCTTGGCCAGGTCGCCGGCGCAGGTCAGGCCCGCGGGGCCGGAGCCGATGACCGCCACCTTGTGGCCGTTGCTCTCGGGCTTGGCAGCGGCCTCGGTGCTGTGGGCGTTGTGCCAGTCGGCCACGAAGCGCTCCAGACGGCCAATGCCCACGGGATCGCCCTTCTTGCCGCGGACGCAGTGCATCTCGCACTGGCTCTCCTGGGGACATACACGGCCGCACACGGCGGGCAGGGAGCTGGTCTGATGGATGACCTGATATGCGCCCTCATAGTCCTTCTCCACGATCTTCTGAATAAACTCGGGGATGCGCACGTTGACGGGACAGCCGTCCACGCAGGGATGGTTCTTACAGTTCAGGCAGCGGGCAGCCTCGTCCAGCGCCTGCTCCTCAGTGTAGCCCAGCGCCACCTCGAGGAAGTTCTTGTTGCGGACCTGAGGGTCCTGAGAAGGCATCTCGTTCTTATCCAAACGCATGTTGATCTTGCCAGCCATCTTACTTTACCTCCTGCTTGAACAGATTGCAGACTTCCTCGTGCTTATGCACCTCGAAGTCGTGGTACATCTGGTTGCGCTTCACAGCCAGATCCCAGTCCACCTTGTGGCCGTCGAAGTCGGGGCCGTCCACGCAGGCGAAACGGGTCTCGCCGCCCACGGTAAGGCGGCAGCCGCCGCACATGCCGGTGCCGTCGATCATGATGGGGCTCATGGACACGGTGGTGGGCACGCCGTAGGGCTCGGTGGTCTTACAGACGAACTTCATCATGACCATGGGGCCGATGGCGAAGATCTCGTCATACTGATTGCCCTCATCCAGCAGCTGCTTCAGCGCCTCGGTAACAAGGCCCTTCTGGCCGTAGGAGCCGTCGTCGGTGCAGACCTTCAGCACGGAGGAAACCGCCTTGAACTTGTCCTCCAGAATGACCACGTCCTTGCTCTTGAAGCCCACCACAGCGTGGACCTCTGCGCCGCAGTCATGGAACTTCTTCAGCACGGGGTAGGCGATGGCGCAGCCCACGCCGCCGCCGACGACACAGACCTTCTTCTTGCCCTCCGTCTCGGTGGGGCGGCCCAGGGGACCCACGAAATCGTGGAGACAGTCGCCCTGCTGCTTGTGGCTCAGCTTCTCGGTGGTGGCGCCCACGGTCTGGACGATAATGGTCACGGTGCCCTTCTCGCGGTCATAGTCGTGGATCGTAATGGGGATGCGCTCGCCCTTTTCATCCACACGCAGGATAATGAACTGGCCCGGCTCTGCCTTCTTGGCGACCATAGGCGCTTCGATCTCGTACAGGATCACAGTGGGCTTCAGCGCTTCTTTTCTAACGATGCGATACATACATCACGGCTCCTTCTTCTCTAATGTTCGGTGTCCGGCATAGTGGATCACTGTCACGGCATATCCGTTCTCCGTTTTATTGTAACACCAACCGGCAGACCCGTCAATCTTCATTTGCCGGAAAACGGCTCAGACCCCCTGCTGCAGCAGGACTTTCCGGCCATGGACATCCACCAGTTCCTCCTGCCGCATCTTCTTCAGCTCCCGCATCATGGCGCTGCGGTCCGTGGAGATATAGTCCGCCAGCGCACTGAGGGAAAACGGCAGCAAGAACTCCCCGCTGCGGTTTTTGGCGGCCATCAGCGAGAAATAGCACATCAGCTTGTCCCGTATGCTGCGGCGACTCAGCACCTCTACCCGCTCATACAGAGACGTGGCCTTCTCTGCCACCAGCTGAAACATGTTCTCCACCACCTGTGTGTGGTGGGTGCAGGCTTTTTCACACCGCTTCGTCACCTGGTCGGCGGCCATGAACCACACGCGGCAGGCGGTCTCCGCCACCACGGTGATGCTGTCGCCGGCCACATTCTCGAACATCAGCATCTCCCCGAACACGCCGCCGCTCTCCAGCCGCTCCAGAATGGTGCGGCTTCCCTGCTGGTCGATGCGCTCGATGACCGCTGCGCCCTCCGCCAGCACGCCCACCATGTTCCGCCCCGCGCCAAAGTCGTATATCACCTCGTCGGCGCGGAAGCTGACCTCCCGCATGTCAAAGCAGGTACGCATGGCCTGCTGGGACTCCTCGCTGATCCCGCGGAACAGCGGGGATGCGCCGATCTCCATCGCTTTTACGCCTCCCTTCTCAGGCGGCGGTCCCGCCGCCTGCCTATGATACCGTATACGATATAGTTGCCCAGAAATCCCACCACAAGGCCCGCCAGCACGTCAATGACCGCATGCTGCTTGATGAACATGGTGGATGCGATGACCAGAACGCCGTACACCGCAGTGCTCCACCGCCACGCCCGCTTCTTCAGCCCTCTGGTGTGCCATATGGCGAACCATGCGTCAATGACGCCCACCACGTGGACGCTGGGGAACACGTTGGTGTTGGTGTCCAGTGAGTAGGTGTAGGCCACCAGGTCGCAGAAGATGTTGTCCCTGGGCATCACAGCGGGCCGCAGGTCCTGCCCGTTGGGGATCAGGGCGCAGATGAGCGTGCTGAACAGAAACGTGATCATGATGCTCCACATGTACCGCCGGAAGCCCTCGCCATCCTTGAGGATGAGGTAGATGCCCAGAATAAACAGCAGTACGCTCCAGCTGGCGTAGATGGGGGCAAAGCCCTCCAGAAACGGGATCTTGTAGTCGATGGGCAGCTGGGTAGCCCAGTAGTTGTCGGTGATAAAGTGCTCAATGGTGAAGAATATGCCCAGATAGACAGGCAGAAACAGCCCCCACCATATGTGCGGATGGTCGTGGATAAACGTCTTGATGCGCTGCATAGAAACCTCCCACAGGATGATAGTCGTGTCCCGTATTGTAGCAGATGCCCCCGCCGCAGGCAACCGTTTTGTGATAAATGTCACAATAATTTTACAAATCCGTCATTCTCCCGGAAGTGTCTGACAGGCTTGCCATCCGCCGGTGGGTATAGTATACTGATGATAACAGGCAGCTTTTGCCGAAAGAAGGAGGACCTCCCATGGAGATCAAAAAACGCGAGAACATTCCGGAAAACCGTCAGGTGCGCCTGACCGTAGCCGTGGACCGCGGCACATGGCAGGACGCGCTGATGCACTGCTACAACGGCATCAAGGCCCTGTGCCCCGTGGAGGGCGAACCCACCCGCGAGAAGATCGAGGCCGTCTACGGCAGCGATTTCCTGTATCAGGAGGCCGTCAACGAGACGTATCCCCAGGCGCTGGTGGATGCCATCGGACAGGAGGACATCTCCATCGCCGGCACCCCCACCCTGACGGTGGAGGACATTGGCCCGGATGGCTTCACCTTCACCGCTCTCATCGACCTGTACCCCGAGGTAAAGCTGGGCCAGTACAAGGGCCTCAGCGCCGTGTACCCCCAGGCGGAGCTGTCCGAGGAGGACACCCAGGCCGCGCTGGAGGAGTACGCCCGCGCCCACATGACCGAGGAGCATCCCGACCGTGCCGCCATGGGCGACGAGGTGGTGCTGGACTTTGAGGGCTTCGTGGACGGTGTGGCCTTCGAGGGCGGCAAGGGTGAGAGCTATCCCCTGCTGCTGGGCAGCGGCTATTTCATCCCCGGCTTTGAGGAGCAGGTGGCCGGCGCCCGTACAGACGAGGAGCGAGATATCCATGTGACCTTCCCCACCGCCTACACGCCGGAGCTGGCGGGCAAGGACGCCACGTTCCACATCAAGGTCCATGAGATCACCCGCCGCTCCATGCCCACGCTGGACGACGCATTTGCCAGGGCGCAGGGCTTTGAGGAGCTGTCCCACCTGCGCCGCAGCGTCATGGAGCAGGCGGTGGCCAAAAAACAGTCGGAGGCCGCAGAGCAGTTTGCCAACGACCTGATCGGTCAGGTGCTGGCAGGCATGGAGGTCGAGCTGCCCGACGCCATGGTGGAAAACCAGTTGGACGGCCTTATTCAGGAGCTGCGCGGCCATCTGGAGAGTCAGGGTGTGCAGCTGGAGCAGTATCTGGAGTCCAGCGGCACCTCCATGGAGGACCTCCGCGCCCACGCGCGGGAGCAGGCCGCCGGCGCCGCCCGCTTTGAGCTGGCCATGACGGAGATCGCCCGTCTGGAGGGTATCGACGTCACCGACGACGACGTGGAGCAGAAGTACGCGGAGCTCTCCGCCCAGTACCAGCTGTCCCGCGACCTGCTGCGCCAGCAGCTGCCGCCCCTGCGCCTGCGCCACGACCTGAAGCTGGCCCGCGCCCAGGCTGTGGTGGTGGACTCCGCCCGCCGCAAATAACATCTCCGCCACACGCAAACAGCACCCCGCAGGCACACGCATCATCCCGCACGAAACAAGCACCCCGCAGGCAATGCCTGCGGGGTGCTTGTTTCTATCTTCCTTATGACGCGCGGGTCACGCCGCCGAAGTACCAGTTCCCCAGTCCGTCGGACACCGCGCCCAGCACACCGTCGCGGATGACGCAGGGCTGCGTCCTGCCGTACAGCGGGATGACATACCCCGTCTCCAGCAGCAGCTGCTCCGCATCCCGCAGGTAGGCGTCCTCCGCCTCCTGGGAATTGCTGGTGGCCGCGATCTTCATCAGAATGTCGTAGGCGTTGAGGTACAGCATGCCGTAGTTTCGCATGTCCGTACTGCGCCAGGGATCCAGATAGGCGGCCGCATCGTTGTTGTGGGCCGTCATCTCCATCAGCGCGATCACGAACTCGCCGTTCGCCAGCCGCTGCTTCAGTTCGAAGCTCTCCAGCCCCACCAGCTGCACCTTGATGCCCAGCTGTGCCTCCCAGAGCTGCTGGAGCTGCTGGGCCGCCTGAGCCTGGGTCGATGTCCGGTCATATGCCAGCGTCACCGTGTCCAGCGCGCTGAGGCTCACGGCGTTGCTGTACCCCGCCTGCCGCAGCAGCGCCAGCGCACCCTGACACCGCTCCTCGTACTTGTCCGGATCGTTGTCGATCCGTGTGCCGTTGACCACGCGGAACTCCTCCCCGCTGGCGGTAAGGATGCCATAGGGCACCAGTCCCTCCGCCGCCGTGTAGTCCTGCCCCATGGCCTCCGCCACCGCATTGCGGTCGATGACCAGACTCAGCGCCCGCCGCAGCTCACTGCGGCTCATGCTGGTGGCCATCTGGTTCAACAGCAGGATGCCCACCGTGGGGTCGCCGCCCTGCTGGGCGTCCTCCCCGCCGGCCCCGATGACGATATCCACCTTTCCGGCACTGGCGTCCGCCGCCTGCCGGTCCTTCAATTGGATGTCGATGCGATCCGGCCCCAGCCGCTTCACGTCGTAGTACGCCGCACGGGTGTGCAGCGTCAGCCGCGTACTGTCGCTCCAGTCGCCGGTGCGCTCGTAGGCGCCGTTGCCCATGAACCACAGGCTGCTGACGCTCCAGTTGTCGTGGCCCGTCACCGCCTTCTCCTGCACCGGCATGGTGACTGCCGACGTGCAGGTGCTCTCGATGAACGACGGGTAGCTGCCGCTGAGCACCACCACCAGCGTGTGGTCGTCCGGTGCCGACACCTGCAGCGCCTCGGTATCGCCCAGCACCGCCTTGTCGTACCCCGCCACCATGGCCAGTGCATCGGCGTTGGGGCTGTTGGTCTCAGGGTCCACCAGACGCCGCCAGGCGTACACGAAGTCGCCGGCCGTGACGGCGCTGCCGTCGGACCATTTCGCGTCGGTACGCAGCTGGAACGTGTACGTCACCGTGCCGTCCAGCGCCGTCTCCTCGGTGTAGCTGCGGGCCACGGCGTGAACCGCGCCCTCGGCGCTGGGCCGCATCAGGTTCTCAAACACATGCTTGACCACGGTGCGCTCCGCCGGCGTCACCGCCTGAGCAGGGTCCATAGTCCGCACCGTGCCGGTCATCACCACCGACAGCTTCTCCTCATCGTTGGGGTCCTCGCCGCAGGCTGCCAGCAGCATCGTCATACAAAGGGCCAGCAGCAGCGCCGCCGCCCGTCTCCAATTTCTCATAGGCTGTTCCTCCGTGGGGTCGTTTTCTGCCATTATATCCGGTTTCGCCGAAAAAGTAAAGCTGTCCCCCCAAATGTGCATCCGGCCAGAGGTCTCGGAGGGAAGGATCGTGTGAAAGGGAACCGTCAGGGTTCCCTTTCGCGTTTCGTCACCCGCCGCAGCGACCAAAATCGCAAAATCAGCAATTGCCCTGATTTTGCGATTTTGCAAGCAGCAAGCCGGGAAGCCCATGCGGACTTTCCGGCTTGCTGAGCCGCCCGAAGGCGGCTTTACTTTCGATGTCCGATATTCCCTTACTCCTGCACCAGCAGCTGGGCGATCTGCACGGCGTTGGTGGCCGCGCCCTTGCGCACCTGATCGCCGCAGCACCAGATGTTCAGACCGTTGTCGCTGGTGAGGTCGTCGCGGATGCGGCCCACGAACACCAGATCCTGATCGCTGGTCTCCAGCGGCATGGGATAGCGCTTGTTGGCCAGATCGTCCACCAGACGGCACCCCGGTGCCGCCGCGATCAGCTGCCGCGCCCGCTCCACGGAGATCTTCTCTCTGGTTCGCACCACGATGGACACGCTGTGGCTCCGCACCACCGGCACCCGCACGCAGGTGCAGCTGACCTTCAGCTCCGGCAGGTGCATGATCTTGCGCCCCTCGTTCTGCATCTTCATCTCCTCGGAGGTGTAGCCCTCGAAGGCCTCGCCGCCGATCTGGGGAATGACGTTATAGGCGATCTGGTACTGGAACACCTTGGGCTCCACCGGCTCGCCCTGGCCCAGCCGCTCCACCTCGTTCAGCAGCTCGATGGGGCCGCCGGCTCCCGCGCCGGACACCGCCTGATAGCTGGAGGCGATGATGCTCTCGATGGGGCTGTCCTGATTCAGGGCGTTGATGGCCACCAGCGACACGATGGTGGTGCAGTTGGGGTTGGCAATGATGCCCTTATGCTTTCTGGCGTCCTCGGGGTTGATTTCAGGAATGACCAGCGGCACATCGGGGTCCATGCGGAACGCGCTGGAGTTGTCCACAAACACGGCCCCCGCCTTGACGATGGCCGGCGCAAACCTCTTGGCGATGTCGTTCTCCGCCGCGCCCAGCACGATGTCCATGCCCTTGAAGGCCTCATCGCAGGCCAGCTCCACGGCGATGTCCTGTCCCTTCCAGGGCAGCAGCTGCCCCACGGACCGTTCCGACGCCAGCAGGTGCAGCTCCGCCACGGGGAAATCCCGCTCCGCCAGGATCTTCATCATCTCGCAGCCCACCGCACCGGTGGCGCCCAGGATCGCAACTTTATACTGTTTCATGGATAGCTCCTCCTTTTTTATTTCACAAAGCTGTCGTACAGCGCGCGGATGGCCTTCTCAAAGTCAGCTCCGTCCACGCCCACGATAATGTTCAGTTCCTCCGGCCCCTGGGTGATCATGCGGATGTTGATGCCGTTTTCACCCAGCTTGCCGAAGATCTTGCCGGAAGAACCGGGCTGGAACGCCATCTTCCGGCCCACGGCCGCCACGATGGCCATGCCGTCGGTAAGGTGCAGGCTGTCGGGCTTTATCTCCTTCTCCAGGTCGCCCATGGCCTGATACAGATACGGTGAGGACTTGCCGGTCTCCACCACCAGCGACACGCTGTCGATGCCGGAGGGCAGATAGTCCACATTGATGTTGTACCGCTCCAGCACCTCCAGGATGCGGCGCACCGCCCCCAGCTCCGAGGACATGCCGTTCTTGGTGAGGGTGATGACGGAGAAGCCCTTTTTGCCGGCGATGCCGGTGATCATGCTGCCGGAGGTGCGCTCCGTCTCCGACTCCTCGAAGGTCTCCCGGATCATGGTGCCCGGATGCTCCGGCTGGTTGGTGTTGCGGATATTCAGGGGGATGTTCTTCTCCCGCACCGGCGACACCGTGCCTTCGTGGAGTACCTGTGCGCCGATATAGCTGAGCTCGCGGAGCTCGGCGTAGGTGATGCGCTCGATGGGCTTGGGGTCCTTGACGATCTTGGGGTCCGCCATCAGGAAGCCGGACACATCCGTCCAGTTCTCGTACACGTCGGCGTCCAGCGCCGCCGCGGCCAGCGCGCCGGTAATGTCGCTGCCGCCGCGGGAAAACGTGTGGATGCTGCCATCGGGCATGGCCCCGTAGAATCCCGGAATGACCACCCTCCGGCCCGACGCGGCGCGGCGCAGGTTCTCATAGCTGGCCTCCTGGTCTACCGTGCCGTCCAGCTTGAACTTCAGCCACAGGGAGCTGTCCAGAAAATCAAAGCCCAGATAGTCCGCCATCAGCTCCGCCGCGAAGTACTCGCCGCGGGATACCAGCTCATCGGCGCTGATGCCCTTGTCCATCTTCTCCCGCAGGGCGGCAAACTCCGCCTCCAGCGGGGTCTTCAGCCCCAGCGCGTCGCGGATGGCCACATAGCGGGAGCGGATCATGTCATAGATACCGTCGCAGCTGACGCCGTACTGCAAATGTGCGTGGCACAGATACAGCAGGTCCGTGATCTTGTGGTCGTTCTTGTCCCGCTTACCGGCGGCGCTGACCACCACCACGCGGCGGCTGTCGTCAGCCCTCACAATGTCCCGTACCTTGGCGAACTGTTTTTCGTCCGCCATGGACGAGCCGCCGAATTTCAATACTTTCAACATATTTTTGCCTCATACTTCCGGAATTTTTGCAGCGGCACTTTTATCATGGCGACAAATTGTTTGCATTTGTCCACGAGATAAAAACACTTGCTTTTTTGTTGGCGACAGTGTATCATAGCGTCATCAGAAATGCAAGAGAAATTTTGGAGGACTTTTCCTATGCTGTACCATAGTACCCGTAACGCCGACCTGACCGCTCCCTCCACCCACGCGGTGCTGGAGGGCATCGCCCCCGACGGCGGCCTGTATATCTGTGATCCCGCCCAGCTGCACTTTGACTGGCAGGGCGCTCTGAAGCTGGACACCATGGACATGGCCGCGAAGATCCTGTCCGCACTGCTGCCGGACTTCTCCGATATGGATGACATTGTCCGTCGGAGCTATGCCGGCAAGTTCCCCACCATGGACCTGACCCCGCTGGTGCCCGTGGGCGGCAGCTATGTGCTGGAGCTGTACCACGGTCCCACCTCCGCCTTCAAGGATGTGGCCCTGTCGGTGCTGCCCCGCCTCATCGGCGCCGCCGCCAGAGCCGAGGGCATGACCGGCGACGTGGTCATCCTCACCGCCACCTCCGGCGACACCGGCAAGGCCGCGCTGGAGGGCTTCCACGACGTGAAGGGTACCCGCATCATCGTGTTCTACCCCGAGGGCGGCGTCTCCGCCGTCCAGCAGGCCCAGATGGCCACCCAGACAGGTGACAACGTGAAGGTCTGCGCCGTCCGCGGCAACTTCGACGACGCCCAGACCGGCGTGAAGCAGGTGTTTGCCGCCTGTCAGGGCAAGGATCTTCACGGAGCCATGCTCTCCTCCGCCAACTCCATCAACATCGGCCGTCTGGCCCCCCAGGTGGTGTACTATTTCCGCTCCTACGCGGATCTGGTCAAAAGCGGCCGTATCCGGGTGGGCGACAAGGTGAACTACGTGGTGCCCACCGGCAACTTCGGCGACATTCTGGCGGGTTATTTTGCCAAGTGCATGGGCCTGCCCGTGGGCCGTCTGGTCTGCGCCAGCAACGCCAACGATGTGCTGACGGAGTTCATCTCCACCGGCCGCTACGACCGCCGCCGCCCCTTCTACAAGACCACCTCCCCCTCCATGGACATTCTGGTGTCCAGCAATCTGGAGCGTCTGCTGTTCCTGCTGTCCCGCGACCCCGCCTATGTGGCGGAGCTGATGCGTCAGCTGCGGGAGGACGGCGTCTACCAGCTGTCTGACCGGCTGCTGGCCCAGCTGAAGCAGGACTTCTCCTGCGGCTGCTGCGACGACAAGGGCGCCGCCGATGTCATCGGCCGCCTGTGGCGGGAGCAGCACTATCTCTGCGATCCCCACACCGCCGTGGCCTGGTCCGTGGCGGAGCAGCTCAGCGAAGAACTGCATGATACCGGTGCCCCGACGGTGGTGCTGTCCACCGCCTCGCCCTACAAATTCCCTGCTGCGGTGCTGTCTGCGCTGGGCCGGGAGACGGGCGAAAATGAGTTCTTCATGATGAACGAGCTTTGCCGCATTTCCGGCGTCCCCATCCCCCGGAATCTGGCAGGGCTGGAGGGCCGTCCCGTGCTGCACAAGGACGTGATCGACAAGGATGCCATGCTGGACTATGTGCTGGCAGAGGTACTGAAAAAGTGAGAAAGGAGCCGCTTTTATGAATATTGTATGCTTGGATATGGAGGGCGTTCTGGTCCCCGAGCTCTGGATCGCCTTTGCTGAGGAGAGTGGCGTCCCCGAGCTGCGACGCACCACCCGCGACGAGCCGGATTATGACAAGCTCATGCGCTGGCGCATCAGTCTCTTGCGCGAAAAAGGTTTGAAATTGCATCAGATTCAGGACGTTATCGCCAAGATCGACCCCCTTCCCGGCGCAAAAGAGTTTCTGGACGAGCTGCGCAGCGTGGCCCAGGTGGTGATCCTCAGCGACACGTTCGATCAGTTCGCTATGCCCCTGATGAAGAAACTCGGATACCCCACTTTGTTGTGCAATACCCTGGAAATCGATGCAGATGGGTACATTTCCCGTCATCTGATGCGGTGCGAGCACTCCAAGCTCACCACCGTCAGGGCCCTTCAGTCCATGGGCTACGACACCATCGCCAGCGGCGACAGCTACAACGATATGGAGATGATCCTCCACAGCAAGTACGGTTTCCTGTTCCGCACCACGGACAAGATCAAGGCTGAATATCCCCAGCTGCCCGCTTTTGAGCACTACGACGACCTGCTGGCCGCCATCAAAGCAGTCCTGTAACGCCCCCTGAAGCAAAAGAAAGTCCTCCGCGCAGAGCGCGGAGGACTTTCTTTTTGTGATAGGTCACTTTTTCTCCGTAGGGGTCACATGGCCGTTTTCATCCACTGCGGCAGGCGTGATCTGGCTGCGGGTGTTGCGGGCGATGTCGTCCAGCCGCATACGGCTGGGAAAGTCGCTGAGCAGCGTGTACGCCACGCCGTGCTTTTTGGCGCGGCCCGTCCGGCCGATGCGGTGGACGTAGTACTCGTTCTCCTCCGGCACCTCGTAGTTGAACACGGCGTCCACATCGTCCACGTCGATGCCGCGGCTGGCCACATCCGTTGCCACGAACACCCGGAGCTTTCCGTCGCGGAACCGCTGCATGACCTCCTCCCGCTTGCGCTGGGGGATGTCGCCGTGGATGCACTGGGCGTCCACGCCCCGCATCTGCAGGAACTTGGTGAGCCGCTCGGTGCTGCCCTTGGTGTTGCAGAAGCAGATGACCCGCTCGTAATTCTCGCAGTTCAGGATACGCACGATGGCGTCCACCTTGCCGTCGGACGGCACCTCCAGCCGGTACTGGAGGATGTCGGGCTTATTCTCCTTGGTGGCCTGGACCGTGATCTCCTCGGGGTCCCGCTGGTACACCCAGGAGATGTCCATGACCTCCCGGGAGATGGTGGCGGAGAACATACCCAGATTCCTGCGGTTGGGGATCTTGTCCAGAATGCGGGTAACATCGTGGATAAAGCCCATATCCAGCATCCGGTCCGCCTCGTCCAGCACCACGGTGGTCACATCCTTCAGCGTCACGGTACGGCGCTTCATGTGGTCGCTGAGGCGGCCCGGGGTTGCCACCACGATCTGGGGACGGCGCTTCAGGGCGTCGATCTGCTTGCCGATGGGCTGGCCGCCGTAGAGGCAGACCAGGCGCACGCCCTCGTGGCACACGGCGATATCCCGCATCTCGTCGGTGATCTGCATGGCCAGCTCGCGGGTGGGAGCCAGAACGACGGCCTGCACCGCCTCGCTCTCGGGGTCGATGCGCTCAATGATGGGAATGCCGAAGGCCATGGTCTTACCGGTGCCGGTGGGTGCTTTTGCGATGACGTCCTTCCCGGCCAGCATGGGCGGGATGCAGCCGGCCTGTACCGGCGTACTGACGGTATAGTGCTTATTGCGAATGGCGCGCATGGTGGCCTCTGACAGGCCAAAGCTCTCAAACGGTGCGCCCTGTGTGACTTCCATATCCGTATCCTCGTGTTTCCATATAATCTCCATGTCAGTATACCATGCCTGTCAAGTGACAGAAAAGAGGGGACCGCGGCGCGGTCCCCTCTCCGGGCTTTATTTCTTATACGGCACGTGCCAGATGGTATCGGCATACTGGGCGATGGCCCGATCGGCGGCGAAGATGCCGCTGCGGGCGATGTTCAGCAGGCTCATACGGTTCCACTGTGCGCGGTCGCCGTAGGTGCGGCTCATACGCTCCTCGGCGTCGCAGTAGGCGGCGAAATCCGCCAGCACCATATACTGGTCAGCGGGGCCGTCCCCACCCATTACCAGCCGCTGCCAGATGTCCTCGTAGGTGACACCGTCGCCGAAGCCGGTCTTGAGCTGATCCACCACACGGCGCAGCACAGGGTCCCGCTGGTACAGCAGCTGGGGATCATAGGTATGGCGCAGGTGGGCCACCTCATCGGCCTTCAGGCCGAACAGGAACATATTCTCGTCTCCCAGCACCTCGTGCATCTCCACGTTGGCGCCGTCCAGCGTACCCACAGTCAGGGCGCCGTTCATCATGAACTTCATGTTTCCGGTGCCGCTGGCCTCCTTGCCGGCGGTGGAGATCTGCTGGCTCACCTCGCTGGCGGGCATCAGCATCTCCGCCAGAGAGACCCGGTAGTTCTCCAGGAACACCACCTGCAGCTTGTCCTTGCAGATGGGATCGCGGTCGATCTGGGCGGCCAGGGAGTTGATAAGGTGGATGATGCGCTTGGCCACGGCGTAGCCCGGAGCGGCCTTGGCGCCGAACAGGAAGGTCTGGGGCCGCATATCCATGTTGGGATCATCCTGAAGCCGCTGGTACAGATAGATGATGTGCAGCACGTTCAGCAGCTGGCGCTTGTACTCGTGAAGCCGCTTCACCTGCACGTCGAAGATGGCGTCGGTGTTCAGCACCACGCCCTGCTGCTTCCTGGCGTAGGCGGCGAAGGCCAGCTTATTCTGGTGCTTGATCTCCTCCAGCCGCCGGAGCACCGATGCGTCGTCGGCGTAAGCCTCCAGCTTTTTCAGCTCCTGAGGACGGGTGAGGTAGCCATCGCCGGTGAGGTCGCAGATCAGGTCGTTGAGGCCGCGGTTGATCTGGGGCAGCCAGCGGCGGTGGTCGATGCCGTTGGTGACGTTCTTGAACTTGTCGGGCATCATCTGGCAGGCTTCCTTGAACACGTCCTTGCGCAGGATCTCGGAGTGCAGGGCCGATACGCCGTTGACGGCCATGGTACCCGCCAGGCACAGGTTGGCCATGCGCACGTGGCCGTCCCAGATGATGGCCAGCTTGGCGGTCTTGGCGGGATCGTGGAAATAGTCCTCCACCTGCCGCTGCCAGCGGTGGGCGATCTCCTGCAGGATCTGCCAGATGCGGGGCAGCAGCGTCTCAAACAGCTGCTGCGGCCAGACCTCCAGCGCCTCGGCCATCACCGTATGGTTGGTGTAGGCCACGCAGTGGGTGACGATGTGCCACGCCTCGTCCCAGTCCAGGCCCGCGTCGTCCACCAGGATGCGCATCAGCTCGGGGATCACCAGCGCGGGGTGGGTGTCGTTGATCTGGATGACGTTCTTCTCGTGGAAGTTCTTCAGGGTGCCGTAGTTCTCGATGTGCTTGCGGGTGATGGACTGCATGGTAGCGGAGACGAAGAAATACTGCTGCTTCAGGCGCAGGGACTTGCCCTCGTAGTGGTTGTCCTCGGGATAGAGCACCTGGCTGATAGCGTCCGCCATGGCTCGCTCCTCCGACGCCTGCAGGTACTGGCCCTGACTGAACAGCTTCATGTCGATGGGCTTGGGGCTGCGGGCCTGCCACAGGCGCAGGGTGTCGACGTGGTCGGTGTCGTAGCCGGCGATCTCCATGTCGCAGGGCACGGCCATAACGCGGGTATAGTCCTCGTGGACCACCATCAGGTGGCCGTTATCCCAGCGGGTGCGGACCTTGCCGCCGAAGTGGACCTCCTCCGCCTCCTGGAGCTTGGGCAGGAGCCAGGCGTCGCCCAGCTGCATCCAGTCGTCCGGAAGCTCCACCTGCTGGCCCTCCACGATCTTCTGCTTGAAGATGCCCAGCTCGTAGCAGATGGAGTAGCCCGCGGCGGGGATCTCCAGCGTGGTCATACTGTCCAGATAGCAGGCGGCCAGACGGCCCAGACCGCCGTTGCCCAGACCGGCATCCGGCTCGATCTCGAAGATATCGGCGGCCTTGAAGCCCAACTCGTCGATGGCGGCGGTCAGGTCGTCCAGCAGCTCCAGATTGTAGGCGTTTTTCATGAGGCTGCGGCCCATCAGGAATTCCATGGACAGGTAGTGTACCTTCCGCTGGCCCTCATGGGCGGCCTTCTCGCGGGTCTGCACACCGTGCTCGGCCATAATGTCCCGCAGCACCATAGCGCAGGCCTTCATCATCTCGCCATCGGTGGCCTGCTTCTCGGTACAGCCGTAGTTCAGGCGCAGCTTCTGGATAATAGCTTCTTTCAGGGTATCTTTGGTATACGTCATAAACAATAATCCTCCGTATGAGCAGCCGGGCGTCAGCCCAGCAGTTTTTCGTAGATATGGCGGTATTCGCCGGCGCTGCGGGCCCAGCTGAAGTCCGCCGTCATGCCCCGCCGCCGCACGGTATCGAAGCCGGCGCGGTCGCCGCGGTACAGGCCGGTGGCCTGCCCGACGACATCCAGCATGGCGCCGGCGTCATAGCGTTCGAACAGGTAGCCGGTGCCGTCCTCCTGCCCTACCTGGCAGGAACGCACCGTGTCCGCCAGCCCACCGGTGCGGCGGACGATGGGCACCGCGCCGTAGCGCATGGCGATCATCTGGCTCAGGCCGCAGGGCTCGCTGCGGGAGGGCATCAGGAACAGGTCGCAGCCCGCGTAGACGCGGCGGGCCAGATCCTCGGCATAGGTGATCTGGGCCGACAGGCGGCCGCCGTACTCCCACGCCTTGCCGCGGAAGAAGTCCTCGTAGCGGCTCTCGCCCCTGCCCAGCACCACCAGCTGGCAGCCGGTGGCCATGATGCCGTCCAGCCCCTGCTCCACGATATCCAGACCCTTGTGGCCCACCAGACGGCTGACGATGCCCATCAGCGGCGTGTCCGGTTCCTGCGCAAGGCCCAGCGATGCTTGCAGAGACGCCTTGCAGGCGGCCTTGCCCGCCATGTGGTCCACGCCGTAATTCTCCGGCAGGGCGGGATCATGGGCGGGGTCGTAGCCCGCCATGTCCAGCCCGTTCACCACGCCGGAGAACTTCCCGTCGATCATGCGCACCACGCCCTCCATACCCTCGGCATAGGCGGCATCGTGAAGCTGGGCGGCGTAGGTAGGGCTGACGGTGGTAACAGCGTCGGACACCAGCATGGCGCCCTTCATCAGGTTCACATCGCCGTCCATCTGGAGGGTGCCGTCGCTGTACCAGCCGCGGTCCAGCCCGAACAGCTGATCCACGGTGTCCGCGCCGTAGCGTCCCTGATACTCGATATTGTGGATAGTGAACACCGTGCGGATGCGGCGCACCGCCTCCCAGCGGGTGCAGACATCCTTGAGGTAGATGGGCACCAGCGCCGTCTGCCAGTCGTTGCAGTGGAGGATGTCGGGCATCCAGTCCAGACTGGGCAGCAGGTCGATGACCGCCTTGCAGAAAAAGGCAAAGCGCTCGCCGTCGTCGTACTCGCCGTACAGCGCGCCGCGGCAGAAATAGTGCTCGTTGTCCACGAAGTACCATGTCACGCCGTCCTTCTCCAGCGAGAACAGGCCGCAGTACTGGTGACGCCAGCCCAGGTCCACGTAGATGTAGCGCCGGAAGGTCATCTGCTGCCGCCACTGCTGGCCGATCTGGCCATACAGCGGCAGGATCACCGCCACCTGGTCGCCGTTTCGGGCCAGTGCAGAGGGCAGGCTGCCCGCCACGTCCGCCAGTCCGCCGGTCTTGCAGAAGGGGAATGCCTCACTGGACACATACAGGATCTTCATACCGCAGCTCCTTTCTCCGGCAGCGCTCAGACTGTGCTGCCCTTGGCGATAACGATGGGATAGTGCTCGTGACCCATCAGCGTCACATTGTCGCTCACGGTCACGTGTTTGTCGGTGATGACGCTGCGAAGCACGGCGCCGCTTTTCACCACCGTATCCTTGAACAGGATACAGTTTTCCACGCTTGCCCCCTTTTCAATGCGCACATTCCGGAACAGAATGCAGTTTTTCACGCTGCCCTGGATGTCGCAGCCGTCGGCGATCAGGGAATTGACGCAGGGGCCGCTGGGGTCGATATAGCTGGAGGGGGAATCGTTTTCCTTGCCGTACACCGGACGCTCAGGGCAGAACAGAGCCTGCCGCAGGGCGGGGTCCAGCAGCTCCATGCTGCGCTGGTAATAACTCTGGACGCTGTTGATGCGGGCGGCGTAGCCATCGTAGACATAAGCGTGGAAGTGATAGCGCTTCCCCATCTCCCGCAGGATGTTGCGGCGGAAGCTGAACTGATTGCGGCTGGCGCACTCCGTCACCATTTGCAGCAGCAGTTCCTTGCTGAGAACGAACATATTCAGGCAGCGGCAGCCCATGGGGGCGAACACGTCATAGACGGTGTCGGTGATGCGGCCGGTATCGTTCACCGTGAAGTAGGTGTCCGACACGTCGCCCGGGACGGTGGTACACAATGCCGTCATGTCCGCGCCGCTGTCGATATGGCGGCGCAGCACGTCCTCCAGCGGCAGGTTGATGACCAGATCGCTGTCCGACAGCAGCACGTAATCCTGCCGGATGCCCTTGAGGTAGTTCATGACGCCGGCCAGGGCCTCCACCTTGCCGCGGTACTGGCCGCCCGCGCCCCGCTTTTCGTTGTAGGCAAAGGCGGGCAGCAGCGTCAGGCCGCCGTGGTTGCGGCTGAGATCCCAGCTCTTGCCGGAGCCCAGATGATCCAGCATGGACTGGCACTTGCCGTGCATGATGACGCCCACGTCTGTGATACCGGCGTTGACCATGGCGGAGAGCACGAAGTCGATGACCCGATAGTCTCCGGCAAAGGGGATGGAGCCGTGGATGCGGTCGGCGATGAGCTCCCGCAGGTCCGTCCGCTTTTCATAGGAGAAGATGATCCCGTGCATACCTTTCATGGCCGTACCTCCTTGCCGTTGGCTCCCAGCATCATTTTCGGCTCCACCACGCCGCCGTCGGGGACGGCGGTGTGGGGTCCCAGCACGGCGATGCCCCAGCGGTCGAAGTCCACGCTGCCCGGGGTGCCGCCCACCACCGCGTTCTTACCCACATGGCAGCCCTCGCCCACGATGGCATAGGACACCCTGGCTCCCGCCTCGATGACGGCGTTGGGCATCACCACGGAGTAGGACACCTGCGCCCCCTCCGCCACGGAGGAGCCGTAGCTCAGGACGGTGTTCTTCACCTCGCCCAGAATGGTGCAGCCCTTGGCCACGGCGCTGTTGCCGATGTCGCCCTCCGGCCCCACGAACGTGGGCGGGCAGTTGGGGGTGCGGCCGTAGATGGGCCACTTTTTGTCCAGCAGGTTCAGACCCGAGCCCGGGGACAGCATATCCATGTTGGCGTCCCACAGGGAGTCCAGCGTGCCCACGTCCTTCCAGTAGCCCTCGAAGCGGTAGGCCGCCATGGTCTCTCCCGCCGAGAGCATGGCAGGGATGATGTTCTTGCCGAAGTCGTTGTCGCTGTTGGGGTCCGCCTCATCGGCGGCGAGGTACGCCTTCAGCTTGCTCCAGGTGAAGATATAGATGCCCATGGACGCCAGATTACTCTTGGGCTCCCTGGGCTTTTCGGCGAATTCGGTGATGCGGTCCTGCTCGTCCACGGACATGATGCCGAAGCGGCTGGCCTCCTCCCAGGGCACCTCCATGACAGAGATGGTGCAGGCAGCTCCGGCCTCCTTGTGGCGGCGGAGCATGTCGGAATAGTCCATCTTATAGATGTGGTCGCCGGACAGCACCAGCACGTACTCCGGATCGTACAGGTCCACAAAGCCGCGGTTCTGGTAGATGGCGTTGGCCGTGCCCTTATACCAGACGGCGCCGGTGGCGGACTGGTAGGGCGGCAGGATGTGGACGCCGCCGGACATGCGGTCCAGCTCCCAGGGCTGGCCGCTGCCGATGTAGCTGTTCAGCTCCAGCGGGCGGTACTGGGTGAGCACGCCTACCGTGTCGATGCCGGAGTTGGTGCAGTTGGACAGCGGAAAGTCGATGATGCGGAACTTGCCGCCGAAGGGGACGGCGGGCTTGGCCATATTGCCGGTCAGGACGTAGAGTCTGCTTCCCTGTCCGCCGGCCAGCAGCATGGCCACACATTCTTTCTTCATGCTTGCGTACCTCCTGCTTCCTCTTTTTTCCGTTTCCGTTTGCCGTGGCCTCGCAGGATCACCGCGCCCAGCGGCGGGATGGTCAGAGCGATGGACTGCTCCCGCCCGTGGGACGGGACAGCCTCCACGGCGATGGGGCCGTCGGCGCAGACGCCGCTGCCGCCCCAGTGGATATCGTCCGTGTTGAAGATCTCCTCATAATACGCATGGTCCGGCACGCCGAAGCGGTAGTTTTCCCACGGCACCGGCGCGAAGTTCACCGCGCAGATCAGCTCGTGCCCCCTCCGGTCGCGGCGCAGGAACACCAGCACGTTGTTGTGATTATCGTCGGCCACCAGCCACTCAAAGCCGTCCCAGCTGCGGTCGTTCTCCCACAGGCTGCGGTTCCGGCGGTACAGCCGGTTCAGCTGGCGGATGCACTCGTGGGTGCCGCGGCAGGCGGGGTCGTCCAGCAGATACCAGTCCAGCTGGCCCTGAAACGCCCACTCGTGCCACTGGCCCAGCTCCGCGCCCATGAACAGCAGCTTCTTTCCCGGGTGGCACAGCATGTAGGCGTAGAATCCCCGCACGCCCGCCAGCTGCCGCCAGTCGTCGCCGGGCATCTTGCCCCGCAGGGAGCCTTTCATGTGTACTACCTCGTCGTGGGACAGGGGCAGCACGTAGTTCTCGGAAAAGGCGTAGATCATGGAGAAGGTCACGTCCTTGTGGTGGAACTGGCGGAAATAGGGGTCCATCTTCAGATAGTGGCACAGGTCGTTCATCCAGCCCATGTTCCACTTCAGGTTGAAGCCCAGTCCCCCCTGCTCCGGCGGGTACGTCACCAGCGGCCAGGCCGTGGACTCCTCCGCCACCATCAGGGCGCTGCCATCTACGGCAAAGGCCGTGCGGTTCAGCGCCCGCAGGAACTCGATGGCCTCCAGATTCTCCCGCCCGCCATGGCAGTTGGGACGCCACGCGCCGCCCTGCCGGTCGTAGTCCAGATACAGCATGGACGCCACCGCGTCCACCCGCAGGCCGTCGATGTGGTACTCCCGCAGCCAGTAGGCCGCGGAGGACAGCAGGAAGCTGCACACCTCGGGCTTGCCGAAGTCAAACACCCGCGTGCCCCATCCGGCGTGCTCCCATTTCAGGGGATCGCCATACTCGTACAGGCAGGTGCCGTCGAACTCGATGAGCCCGTGGCTGTCCTTGCAGAAGTGGGCGGGCACCCAGTCCAGAATGACGCCCAGCCCCGCCTGATGCAGGGCATCCACCAGCGCCATGAAGTCGTGAGGCGTTCCGTAGCGGCTGGTGGGAGCGAAGTAGCCGGTACACTGATACCCCCAGCTGTCGTCCAGCGGGTATTCCGTCACCGGCAGCAGCTCCACGAAGTTGTAGCCCATGCTCCTGACATAGGCGGGCAGCTGGCGGGCCAGCTCACGGTAGCTGAGGCTGGTACCGTCCTCATGGCGGCGCCAGGAGCCCAGATGCACCTCGTAGATCAGCAGCGGGCCGTTCACCGGCGGCTCCGCCGCGCACTTCTCCCGCCACGCCCCGTCGTGCCAGCCGTACTCCGACAGGTCGTACACCTTGCTGTCGGTGCCCGGGCGGGTCTGGGCGTGGAACGCAAAGGGATCAGCCTTCCACACGGTGCGGCCATCCGCGCCGGTGACGACGTACTTATAGGCATCGTACACGGCGGCGTTCTCCGCCGTCAGGGACCACACGCCGTCCTCGTCGCGGTGCATATCCGCGCCCTGCCAGCCGTTGAAGTCGCCGGCCAGCGCCACATGGCGGGCATGGGGCGCCCAGACGCGGAAGGTGTAGCCCTGCGCAGCGGGATGCGCGCCCAGATATGTATACGCGCTGTCCCAGCTCCCGCCGCGGAAGCGCTCCATCTCCTTGGTCATGACCTCTCTCCTTTTCCCGCACCATATCACATCCGCCGCGCCGATGGCGGCGAAACAGGGCGGAGATGTCTCTCTGCTGTCTGCATTGTACCCTTTTTGTGTATCTCCGTCAATAAACACAGCCTGCCTTTTTGCGAAACCCGTTACCGGTAACCTCCGGAAAAGCGCGAAAGGGAGCGCAGTCCGCAGACTGCGTCTCCCCTGTGTATTATTCTTCCTCCGACTGGCGCTGCACGGCGGCGCCGCCCAGACCGAAGTCGTCGGCTGCACTGGCGGTGTCGCGGCGCAGCATGGTCTCCATGACGCGGATGTCGCTGTTCACGTCCATGGCGTCGGTGCGGTACAGCTCGTCCAGCTGGTGCTCGAAGCCCGCCACGATATTGTCCATGGTGGCCGCGATACGGCTCTTGGCCTGGGACAGATTCTCGCCGCTGACCCCCGCCTCCTCAAAGTCGGCGTAGTTCTCCAGCAGCTTCAGCGTGGTGGGCAGGTAGTAGTTCAGGAACGTACCGGCGGCGTTCTTCTTGGCCGGCGTGTCCTCGATGGCCTTAAAGATACGGCCCGACACCTGCTCGATCCGGTCGATCTTGAGACTGAGCGTCTCATCGGCGATGCGGTCGTTAAGCTGGCGGATCTGGCGCAGGATACCGGTGTAGCCCTCCGCCGCCTCCGGCTGCACCTGAGACTGCTCCTGTTCCTCCTTCTGCTGGCGGGTCCTGTCAAAGTACGCGGTGGCGGCCGCCTGCGACCGGAACAGCATACCGCTGCCCATGTCGATGTACGCCTCGTCGCCCCACAGGCCCTTCTCCAGCATGAGGTTCAGGTCCTTCTCTACACGGCGGCGGGATACGTCCGCCGCACGGGCCAGATAGTCCAGCGGCACGGCAGGCTTCTGCCCTGCGGTGCGCAGGTATGTGGCGAACCGGCGCTGACGGCGCTTCATGACCCCGCTGCCCAGCAGCAGGGATACGCCGCCGGCCGTCATACCCAGCGGGTAGAACAGCTGCCGCGCAAAGTACCACCACTCGTTGTAGTGATAGGCGTAGGACAGGTTATCCCCCACGGCGGAGAACAGCGCCAGGCATCCCGCGATCCCCAGAATGGCGCCGATGATCTTCATGGTCCGGCCGCCCTTGTCGGTATAGTCCGGCGTCTGCGTCACCTGCTTCACGGCGGTGCGGGCCTTCTCCGCCTGGGCGGTCTGCCCCACCCGCTGGGACGTGCGCTGTCCGCTCTGCCCCGTTGTCCGGTGGGCATTCTTCTTTTTGTTGCCGCTCTCGCTGAGCTTGATGAGCAGCAGGATCAGGCCGATGGGCCACGCCACGGTAAACATGACGGCGATGAAGATCCACGCGCCGATGTCGTTGTCCTTCTTAGGCGGCTGGGGCCGCTCCGGCCGGAATCCGTTGTCGTTGTCGTATTCGTATGCCATCAGGACTTGAACCCCTTTCCCTGCAGCTTCCGCTTGTTGCCGTGTTCGTCTACGATATAGGTGTTGTCCAGCTCCCGCCGCAGGTTGCCCATGATCGCGTCCAGATACTCCTGGCGCAGCACCTCCCGTTCCTTCTGTTCCTCCTCGGTGAGGCCCTCGGCCTTGGCCTTGCGGGCCAGCTCGTTGATGCGGTCGATCTTCTTCTGATCCATAACAGCTACTCCTTATACAAAGCGCCGGATGACCACCGGCAGGCGTCCCTTTTTCGTGGGGCCGCCCACACTGTCCAGCACGCATTTCCCCAATCCGCGGCAAGTGATGGTATCCCCCGCCGCCACCGGCTTATCCGGCTTCTGGCAGACGGTCCAGTTCACCTGCGCCGCACCCTTTTCCACGGCCTCCGCCGCCTTGCCGCGGCTGATGGAGAATCCCGCCGCCAGCACGTTGTCCAGCCGCAGGGAGGACACGGTGTCCCGCACCTCTCTGCACTGCTGGGCAGGGGGCGTCAGCTCCTCCAGCGGCAGCGGCGACGTCTTCAGCTTCACGCGGCCCGCCGACTCCCAATCCGTCAGCAGAAAGGCCGCCGTTTTCGGCTGGGCCAGCACCTGGCACCCGCCGTCTGTCATCAGTATATCGCCGATGGTGCCGCGGGTCAATCCCAAGCCCATAAGGCTGCCCAAAATATCCCGATGGGTCAGGCTGTCGCCGCCGTACCACGATGCCGCTACCGCCATCACGGCGTCCGGCTCCGGCTCCTCCGCCCAGTCCGGCAGGAAGAACAGCCGCTGCCGCTCCGCCCCGCCGTAGCCGCCGAAGAACACATAGCCGTCCTGCACGCCCAGCATGTGCAGCAGCCGCTGGGCCGACGCCTGCTCCTGGGGCGACAGGAAGTCCGTGGCCGCCGGCACATTTCGCAGGCGGCACTGCTCCCATTTGTCCCACACGCGGCTCAGAAGCATCCGTTCCTCGGCATCTCTGGCCGCCTTATCCAGCAATTCACGCCTGTCCATAAGCGCCTCCCCCAAGATCCTGGGTATGGTACAGCTTGGCGTAGGCGCCGTTCAGCGCCAGCAGCTGCGCGTGGCTGCCCTCCTCGGCGATGCGGCCGTTCCGGATGACCAGGATGCGGTCCGCCGTGCGGATAGTGGACAGACGGTGGGCAATAATGAGGGTGGTGCGGCCCTGGGACAGCCGGTCGAAGGCCCCCTGTATCTTTGCCTCCGTCACGCTGTCCAGCGCCGAGGTGGCCTCGTCCAGAATGAGGATGGGCGGGTCCTTCAGGAAGATGCGGGCGATGGACACCCGCTGCTTCTGGCCGCCGGACAGCAGGGTGCCCCGCTCGCCCACGTAGGTGTCGAACCCATCGGGCATAGCCATGATGTCGTCGTAGATCTCCGCCCGCTTCGCTGCGGCCTCCACCTCCTCATCGGAAGCCTCCGGCCGACCGTAGCGGATGTTCTCGCGGATGGTATCGGCAAACAGGAACACGTCCTGCTGCACGATGCCGATGGCGCGGCGCAGGGAGCTTTGGGTCACATGCCGCACGTCCAGCCCGTCCACGCGGATGCTGCCCGCGTCCACGTCGTAAAAGCGGGGCAGCAGCTGGCACAGGGTGCTCTTGCCGCCGCCGGAGGGGCCCACCAGCGCCACCGTCTCCCCTGCGGGGACGGACAGAGACACATCGTGGAGCACCTCCGTCTCGCCGGTGTAGGTGAAGGACACGTGGTCCACGTCCACCTGCCCCCGCACGTTCTTGAGCTCCACGGCGTCAGGCGCGTCCTGAATAGACGGCTCCGTGCGCATCAGCTCCACGAAGCGATTCAGGCCCGCGAAGCCGTTGGAGAACATCTCGGCGAAGTTGGCCAGCTTTCGGATGGGGCTGACAAAGGACGTGACGTACAGGGAGAATGTGATAAGGTCCACATAGTCCATGCGCTCCTCCATGATGAGCCAGCCGCCCACCGCGATCACCGCCACCGGCAGGATGTTGGTGAAAAACTCCATGACGGCGGTGAAGAAGCCCATCTCCTTATGGAAGCCGCGCTTGGCGGTCTTGAACACCTCGTTGGCCTCGTCGAACCGCTCCTGCTGGGCGTCCTCGTTGGCGAAGGCCTTGGTGGTGCGGACGCCGGACAGACCGGACTCGATGGCGGCATTGATGCTGCCGGTTTTCTGCTTGGCGGCGCGGGAGGCGGCGCTCATCTGCTTGCGGCGGCGCAGAGCCGCCAGCAGCAGCACCGGCAGCAATATCAGCAGCACCAGCGCCAGCTCCCACCGGATGCAGAACATTACGATCAGCGCGCCCACGATGGTCACCACAGAGATGAACAGGTCCTCGGGGCCGTGGTGCGCCAGCTCCGTCACCTCAAAGAGGTCGCTGGTCAGGCGGCTCATCAGCTGGCCGGTGCGGTTCCGGTCGTAGAAATCGAAGCCCAGCTCCTGCATGTGGTGATAGAGGTCCCGCCGGATATCGGCCTCCACGCGGATGCCGAAGGTGTGGCCCCAGTAGGCCACCACGAAGTACAGCCCCGAGCGCACCGCGTAGGTCACTACCACCGCGGCCATGACGATGAAAAACACGCGAAACTGCTTTTCCGGCAGCCACGTATACATGGCGGTGCGGGACACCAGAGGAAACGCCAGGTCCACCAGCGCGATAAGGAACGCGCAGGTCATGTCCAGCGCAAACAGCCGCCGGTGCGGCTTGAAATAGGACAGGAAGATCCGCAGCAGGCTGCGCTCCTGGAATTCTTTTGTGGTCATGGTTCTCCTCGCTTGTTTCAATTATATTTTGGCGGATAATTATACCACATTTTTGCCGCTGTTGCAAGAGTTCGGCGCCGGGAGTCCTTGACGATCCCCGTCCCGCCCGTTATGGTGGACACGCAGTCCGTCGCCGCCGGGTAACGGGCCGGCGCACCGGGTGCGGTGATCGCGGGCATCGCGGCGTTCCGCGAGCCGGTGACGGCGGCGCGTCTCATCTTCGCGGGATTGCTCCCGGCGGGCATCATCGGCCTGAGTCTTACGGCGCAAAAAACAGCGGTGTGACGCGCGTCACACCGCTGTTTTTTATGCTTTGGGCAGGCTCCAGCGGAACGCCGCGGCGCAGATGCGCAGCGCCAGCGTCACACCGCAGCCGGTCATCATGGCCGCTCCCGCACCCAGAGGCCACAGCAGCAGACACACCGCCGCGCCGGCCAGCGACGCGCAGGCGTACACGTGCTTGGTGAAGATATAGGGCCGCTCCGCACTGCACACATCCCGCAGCACGCCGCCGCCCACGCCGGTGAGCATCCCCATGAACAGCACCAGGAACCAGTTAGCCCCGTACCCCGCCTGGATAGCGATGGCGGCGCCGTGGGCGGAGAAGATGCCCAGGCCCAGTGAGTCCGCCAGCAGCAGCACTGTCTCCGCATATCTGTTGTGCAGCTCCGCTTTCCGGCGGCGCCACACGAAAAACACCAATATGGACACCGCGATGGCTGCCAGCGCCTGCACGGGGTCCCGCAGGGCCGTCGGCGGCGTCAGCCCCAGCATCGTATCCCGCAGCATACCGCCGCCCACCGCCGTGGTCATGCCCAGCATGGCCACGCCGAACAGATCCATCTCCTTGCGGATACCCAGCGCCGCGCCGGAGATGGCGAAGGCCGCCGCGCCGATCAGCTCGAAATAAAATTGGAACGTCTCCATGTCATCTCTCCTTCCCGCCCGCCACTATACACCATCCGCCCCGCTGCGGCAAGAGGCGGGTCGTTTTGCCGTCCCTCCCCTGCATACACATGAAGCGCCTTGCCTCCATTCTGCATGCAGCCCTTCCCTTCCCGCAGGCATAGAAAAAGGGCAGGGATCGCGCCCTGCCCTTTTTCTTGGGATTATTGGGGATTTGGGAGAGAAAAAAGAAAGAAAAGTAGAGAAATAGCATATCTCTGTACATCGGACGCCCCGCGGCGGCGGTCTATCCTTTGTGATTTTTACTATACTGCAAAAATTCCTACTTGTAAAATTAAAATTATCCGCATAAAATATAGTCAAATGCTGATATATTTTGGGAGTATTGCCATGACGAATCTGGACATCGAGACATTCTGGGCCGTGGTGCAGCACGGCACCATGACCGCGGCGGCAGAGGCGCTGTATATCACCCAGCCCACACTGTCCATGCGTATCCGCGCCCTGGAGGAGCGGGTGGGCACGCCGCTTTTCATCCGCGGCAAGGGCCAGCGCCGTATCCGGCTCACCGCCGCAGGCCAGAAGTTCCTGACGCTGGCACGCCGGTGGCAGCGCCTGCTGTCAGAGACGGAGGCGCTTGCGGAGCTGGAGCAGCGCACCTACCTCCGCATCGCCGCCACCTACACCACCAACCAGTACATCCTGCCGGCGGTGTACCAGAAGTTTCTGGCCATGCATCTGCCGGTATCCCTGTGGATACACACTCTGCGGGACGTGGACTCGGCCCAGGCCCTTCTGAACCATGAACTGGACTTCGCTCTCATCGACAGCAACACCGTGTTCAACAGCCAGCTGGAGGTACGGCCTATCTGTCGGGAGCGGTTTCTGCTGCTGTCCGCGCCGGACAGCGATTACCCCGCAGAGGTGGACCCCTCCGCGCTGGACCCCGCCAATGAGATCCTGGTCACATGGGATCCCGAGTTCATCCGCTGGCACGACAGCGCCTTCGGCCCCGGTGCGCGCCCCCTGCTGTACGCCGACACTTTGCAGGCGGCGGACTTCTTCCCCCGCACGGAGGGGCGGTGGGTAGCGGCTCCCGCCATCGCCGCCGCGTCGCTGGACCGGACGCAGGCCCGGGTCAGCCGCCTCACCCAGGGGCCGCCGGATCGGGTGAACTATCTGGTGACGCGGCAGGGCGAGGAGCTGTCGGAGCACGCGCTCATCTTTCTGGACGGTCTGCGGAAGCACCTGCTGGGCCGCGACAATGTGCAGGTTTATTTGTAAAAAACCGGCGAAAGCGGGTTGACATCCCCTGCTTTTTGGCATAGGATAGGTGCATATAACAAAATCTGTCCGGTAGGTAAGGCTACCGCGAGGGATATGGGCTGCTGCCGCGAAATGGTGGAGACACCATAAGATGGTTTGAGCAGGTACTATCGAAACCAAGGTAGTATCTAACGCAGCTTCACCGCCCCGCGATGCTAAAGCTTGTTACGGTACGCAGGCCGCCATTTTTGCGGCCACATTATGGTACGCAGCAGGCATTTCCGCCGGCTGCGTTTACTTTTTGCATTGCCACATTGTTTAACCCCCAATGCTCCCACGAGGTAACTTAAAATGGACGAATCCAAGATAAATCGGCGCATAGTCGAAAAGGCAAGTGAAAAATATAAGCACATTTTAAGCTTAAACCGTAATTGCCATTTTTACCTTGGAAAAGGCAAAATCTATATTATAAATAAAAAAGTAAAATCGAAAACCGCCTTTGACAACTTTGACTATCTGCGTTTCTTGCTTTCGTTCATCGATATCCACTACGATGAGTTTTCTGATTTACTAAGCAAGATATATAACAATCACCGCGAATACAGCGCCTACCAATCAAATGTTAATCGGCTTACATCTACTCCAACATCAGTCATAGATAGGTACAATATATCTTATGAAGATTTTTACCGAGAAGAAAATGCCTTGTGCCAAACGGCAATGCTCCAAAAGCCTGCTTTCAGCGTAAAAATAGCTTGTACTGTTTCATACACAAGCCCCAAGGGGCAAAGCGCATACTCAAAACACGAAGATTTTATTGCCCCCGAAATCTGGAATGTTTGGAAAATGGTGACCGATTTCCGCAGCAAGAACTGTAATGACAGTCAAAAGCGAGAACGGCAGAAGATGACGCTTTCTTTGCGCTATGATATTTTGAAAAGGGACCATTTTCGCTGCCAAATCTGCGGCCGCACTGCCGTCGAAGGTGCAACTTTAGAGGTAGACCACATCGTGCCAATCTCCAAAGGTGGAAAGACTGCACCTGATAACTTGCAGACCTTGTGCCGCGACTGCAATCGCGGCAAGCGTGATAAATAAAATCTATATGTATAGCATTTAATTAATAAAACTTGCCGGAAAGGAGGGACAGGCCGTGATCGACTATCAGGAGGAGCTGGACCGCTATTTAGAGCAGATCGGCGAACTGGCGCACAACAAGGAATACGCCAGACTGCGGGACCTGTTCCTGCCCATGGAGCCTGCCGACATCGCCCTGCTGCTGGAGGAATCCGGCCCTGAGCTGATGCCCCTGCTGTACCGTCTGCTGCCTAAGGAGACGGCGGCGGAGGTGTTCGTGGAGCTGGAGCCGGAAAGTCAGGAAATGCTCATCAACGGCTTTTCCAACACCGAGCTGAAGGAAGTGCTGGACGAGCTGTATCTGGACGATGCCGTGGACATCGTGGAGGAGATGCCCGCCAGCGTGGTCATCCGCATTCTGGATAAGGCCACGCCGGAGATGCGCAAATCTATCAACGAGATCCTGAAATATCCCGAGGATTCCGCCGGCTCCATCATGAACATGGAGTTCCTGTCCCTGAAGAAGGATATGACGGTGGAGGATGCCTTCAAGCGCATCCGCCGCATCGGCGGCGAGCTGGAGACCATCAACATCCTGTACGTCACCGACCCCACCCGCCGTCTGCTGGGTGTGCTGTCCGTCCGTGACCTGCTGCTGGCCAACGAGGACGACATCATTGAGGACATCATGGACCCCGACGTGGTCTGGGCCCGCACCATGGACGACAAGGAGGATGTGGCCCAGGCCCTGAACAAATACAACTTCCTGGCCCTGCCCATCGTGGACATGGAGAACCGTCTGGTGGGTATCGTCACCGTGGACGACGCTATGGACGTCATCGAGGAGGAGACCACGGAGGACTTCGAGAAGATGGCCGCCATGCTGCCGTCGGACAAGCCGTATCTCCGCACCGGCGTCATCGCCACGTGGAAGTCCCGCCTGCCATGGCTGATGATCCTGATGCTGTCCGCCACGTTCACCGGCATGATCCTGAACCACTACGAAAACGCACTGGCCGCGTGCCTGGTGCTGAACGCCTATATCCCCATGCTGTCCGGCACCGGCGGCAACTCCGGCACGCAGGCCTCCGTGGCCGTCATCCGTGCCCTGAGTCTGGACGAGGTGGACTTCTCCGACGTGCTGAAGGTGCTGTGGAAGGAGCTGCGGGTGTCGCTGCTGTGCGGCCTCTGCCTGGCAGGCGCCAACTTTGTGAAGATGCTGGTGGTGGACCGCACGCTGCTGGGCAACGCGGAGGTAACGCCCATGGTGTGTCTGGTGGTATGCCTGACGGTGCTGTTCGTGGTGGTCTTTGCCAAGTGCGTTGGCTGCTCCCTGCCGCTTCTGGCGGAAAAGGTGGGACTGGACCCCGCCGTCATGGCCAGTCCCTTCATCTCCACCGTCGTGGACGCCACCAGCCTGCTGATCTACTTCCGGTTTGCGTCATGGCTGCTGGGCATCTGAAAAAATCCCATTTCCGGCAGGCATAGCGCCGCGGTTTTCGGACAAGATAGAGTTGGGTCGTATGGCCTGACTCTATTTTTCTTTTACGGGAGGAAACGCCATGAATCGCGCTTGTACCAACGACGGGTGCAGCTGCACCCCCAATTCTTCCATCAAGTGTACCGTCACCAACTGCGCCCACCACTGCAAGGACGTGAACAACTGCGGTCTCAGCTCCATTCAGGTGGGCACCCATGAGAGCAACCCCTCCATGGACCAGTGTACCGACTGTCAGAGCTATCAGAAGTGCCAGTGAACCCCGCCGCCCCGCGTGCCCTGCGCGCGGGGTACATATCCCAAGGAGGTGACGCCCTTGCGCATGCCGGTAAAATACGCCGTGGCCTCTATCCTGGCCGGCGCCGCCAACGGCTGCTTCGGCGGAGGCGGCGGCATGGTGCTGCTGCCCCTGCTCACCCGCTGGTGCCGTGTGGAGGAAAAGACTGCCTTTGCCACCTGCGTGGCGGTGATCCTGCCCTTCTGCGTGGTATCCGCCGCCGTATACCTGCTGCGCACACCTTTTGACTTTACGCAGGCCCTGCCCTACCTGCTGGGTGGACTGGCCGGTGGATTCGTGGGCGGAAAGCTGTTCCCGCGGGTGCCCGCCCCGTGGCTGCGGTATCTGTTCGCTGCCTTCCTCGTGTACGGCGGCATCCGGTACCTTCTGTGACGGCGTGGCTCCTGCCGGTGCTGGCAGGCTTCTGCACCGGTATCCTGTCGGCCTGGGGCGTGGGCGGCGGCACCCTGCTGTTGCTGCTGATGACCCTGTTTTTCGGCGTGGCGCAGGCGGACGCCATGGCCATCAACCTATTGTACTTCCTGCCTACGGCGGCCATGGGCCTGCTGTACCACCGGAAAAACGGCCTGCTGGACCGCGCTGTTCTCCGTTCCGCTGTGCCCTGGGGCACGGCGGCAGCCGCCGCCGGCGCACTGGCCGCCACCGCCGTGGACACGGACCTGCTGCGCCGCCCCTTCGGCATCTATCTGCTGCTGGCCGCAGGGAGCCTGCTGCTCCGGACGAAAAAAACGGGAAAGACCTGAGCGGTCTTTCCCGTTTTCGCGTATGTCGTATCAGTCCGCGCTGGCGTACAGCGGCACGTCCACATCGAACGTCTGCCCGTCCCGCAGCACCGTCAGCGTGATGGTGTCGCCCACCAGATGGGTGCGCCGCACCGCCATCAGATCGTCGATACTGCCCAGCGCCTGCCCATCGGCCCGCAGCAGCACGTCATCGGGCCGGATGCCCATCTCCGCCGCGCCGTAGCCGTCGCTGACGGTGTAGACCACCACGCGGCCGTCGTCGCTGTTCATCACGGTGATGCCCAGCACAGGGATGCCGCGGAACTGGCCGTTGGCGATGAGATCGTTCACCACGAAGCAGAAGCTGCTGCTGGGCAGGGCAAAGCCCAGACCCTCCACCGTGGCCTCCTCCGCATTTCCGCTGCCGCTCATCTTCAGGGTATTGACGCCGATGACCTGCCCGTACTCATTGATGAGAGGACCGCCGGAGTTGCCGTTGTTCAGAGCGGCGGTGGTCTGGATGAGGGTCATGATGCGCCCCTCGATCTGCACGTCGCGGTTGATGGCGGAGATGATGCCCTCGGTCAGGGTACCCCGCAGCTCCACGCCCAGCGGGTTGCCGATGGCGTACACCGTGTCGCCCACGCGGCACTGGTCGCTGTCGCCGAACTCCGCTGTGGGCAGGTCCTCCGCGTCCACAGCCTTCAGTACCGCCAGATCCTGATCTTCATCATAGCCCACCAGCTCCGCATCGTAGGTGTAGCCGGTGTCCAGCGCGATCCAGCAGCTCCTGCCGCCGGAGATGACGTGGGCGTTGGTGACGATGTACCCATCGGAGGTCATGATGATGCCGGTACCCACGCTGGCGTTCTCGCCCTGGTCCGCCACCACCAGCACCGTGGCGGGGTTCACCTTTGCGTAGACATCCTGAATAGTCAGCTTCTCGCCGCCGGCCTCCTCACAGACAAGGGACACGCCCGTCTCTCCCTTGACACGGGGGATGGTGGTCTTTTCCGTCTTGAAAATATTCACGATGCTGCTGGCGTCGCTGTCGCCGTCCCCGTCGCCGTCCAGCGGCGGCGTCTCGCCGCTGCCCTGCGTCAGAGACCAGATGACCCCTGCGGCCACCGCCAGCATCAGCACGCCCATGGCGATGAGGAATATCCACAGTCCCTTCCTGCTCCGCTTCCCGGGCGGAGGGGGCGGTGGCGCGGCGCCGGCGGGCATGGGGCGGGGCTGCACGTAGTAGTCCACCACCTCGCGTCCCTCGGGGCGGACGTACCACTGTACGACCTCCCGAGGCTCCTCTGTCAGCTTTTCTCTGTTTTCATCCTGCATACGGTGCTTCCTCTCTGCGCGGCTCAACGAGCCATCTGCATGGTAAACGTAAAGGCGGTGACGCCGTTTTCACTGGTGACGGTGATCTGCTCCTTGTGCTGGGCCAGAATGGTCTTGACAATGTACAGTCCCAGACCGTAGCCGTCCTTGTCCTCGCTGCGGGACTTGTCCGACTTGTGGAACCGCTCGAACAGCAGAGGGATCTCCTCGGCAGGGATGGTCTGCCCCTGATTGCGCACGGTGACGTAGGCCTTCTCGCCGTTGACGGCCAGTCCCAGATACAGGGTAGACTGGGGCGCGGCGAACTTGGCCGCGTTCTCCAGCAGGTTGTAGATCACCTGAGTGATGAGATCCCGGTCTCCCTGCACCATCACGGAGTCCTCGGGGATCTCCGCATCCACGTCCAGCCCGCGGATCATGATCTTCTGCTCCATGGACAGCAGGGCGATGCGGGCGGATTCGCACAGGTCGAACTCCTCCTTTTTCATCTCCTGGTTCTGGATCTGGGAGATGTCCAGCATACGCCGCACCAGACGGCTGAGCCGCCGGCTCTCGTCAGAGATGATCTGCAAATACTGCCGTTCCTTCTCCGGTGGGATGGTGCCGTCCAGAATGCCATCGGTATAACCGGCGATGGTAGTCATAGGCGTTTTCAGCTCGTGGGACACGTTGGCGATGAAGTCGCGGCGCTGCCGCTCCGTCTCCTGCAGCGAATCTGCCATGGCGTTGAATGCCGTGGCCAGCTCGCCGATCTCGCCGCCGCTGCTGGTCTCCTGCATCCGCACGTCAAAGTTGCCGCCGGCGTAGGCCCGGGTGGCCTGCACCATCTCGGTGATGGGCTTGATCTGCTGCATGGACGTAACGGAGCTGGTGACGAAGGCAATGAGCAGGATGATGGCGCTGAGCATGAAAAACAGGCCGATGAACGACCGCCACATCTCCATCAGCGCCGTGCCGTCCATGACGGCCAGCACCAGGCCCAGCACATTCCCGCTCTCGTCGGTCATGGGCACGCCCACCACGAACTTCTTCTGCTCGTAGACGCCCACGGTACTGCGCCCCTCGTAGCCGTTTTCGTTGGAGAACGTCGTTTCCACGATCTCCTCCGGCACCCGGACGGACTTGCCCACCAGCCCCGCGTCGGATGTCAGGAGCACGTCGCCCTTCCTGTTGCAGATCAGGAAGCCCACGTCCGTCATGCGGGACGCCACGCCTGCCAGCGACCGCAGCGCGTCCTCCTGTGTATTCTCCGTGTCGTCGCCGGCCAGCAGGTAGTTTACCGACAGCTGAGAGATCAGGTTGGCCCGATCCCGCATCTCGCTGTGCTTTTCCGCTACGGTGTAGTTGTAGCTCAGGGCGTAGAACGATACGCCCAGCAGCACCATGGTCAGCAGCACCATACCGGCGCTGAGCATGAACTGCCGCCAGTACAGGCTGTCCATGGCCCGCTTGATTCTCTCCCGCATGGCCTTACTTCACTTCGAACTTGTAGCCCACGCCCCACACGGTCTTGAGCTCCCACTGATCCGAAACGTTCTCGATCTTCTCCCGCAGGCGCTTGATGTGTACGTCCACGGTACGGCTGTCGCCAAAATAATCGAAGCCCCACACCTCGTCCAGCAGCTGATTGCGGGTGTAGACGCGGTTGGGCGTGGCCGCCAGGTGGTACAGCAGCTCCAGCTCCTTGGGAGGCGTGTCCACCTTCTTGCCGTCCACCAGCAGCTCATAGCTGTCCAGATTGATCTCCAGCTTGTCGAATACCAGCTTTTTCTTGGTGTCGTCGGGGATCTCGCTGCGGCGCAGCACCGCGTTGATGCGGGCCATCAGCTCCTTCATCTCGAAGGGCTTCACCAGATAGTCGTCGGCTCCCATCTCCAGACCGGTGATGCGGTCGCCCACGTCGCTCTTGGCCGTCAGCATGATGATGGGCGTCTTGCCCTTTTCCCGGATGTGGGCGCACACGCCCCAGCCGTCCATGACGGGCAGCATGATGTCCAACAGCACCATGTCCGGCGCCCGCTTGTCGTATTCCTCCACGGCTTTGCCGCCGTCGTAGGCCAGCCGGACCTCGAAGCCCTCCTTCTCCAGATACATGCGGATCAGCTCCGATATGTTGCGGTCATCCTCCACCACCAGAATGTTGCGTGCCATGGCCGTCTCCTCCTAACGGTATATTCTTACCTGTCATTATACCGGCCAACCTTAATTTTTCCTGAACGTTTTGTAAATTCGCCGGTTATTCGATGTATTGTACCACATTTCACGACGTTTGTACAGTCTCCGGTACGGGCCCGATGGTGATGCCCGCGTAGTACCACGTCAGGATCTCCTGCCACGTTTTTCCCTGCCGCGCCAGCTCATTGGCGCCGTACTGGCTCATGCCCACGCCGTGGCCGTAGCCGGTGACGCGGAACGTCACCCCATCCGCCTGCGCGTCGATGGTAAAGCAGGCCGACCGCAGCGAGAAGATGCGCCGCACCTCCACGCCCCGCAGCGGCGTACCGCACACCTCCACGGCGCCGACCCGTCCCGACTCGTCCCGCTCCGCTTCGCCGAACCACTTGTCCGGCCCGCCGCTGTATGTCAGCTCCGGATGGGCCGCCGCCAGCAGGGCCTTTGCCTCCGCCGCCGTGAAGGACACCGTGCTGTAATAGTTGGGCACCGTCTCCTCCCCCTCGGGGCTGTCCACGCTCCGGAGATACGGCACATCGCCGCTCCACACATCTCCGGCCTCCGCCGTCCGTCCCGCGGAGGAGGAATGGAACACCGCCAAAATAGGCTCTCCCCGGTACAGCGCTACCTGCCCGTCCGTGGCGGCCACCGCGTCCTCGATGCGTTCCTCCCACGCCGTAAAGTCATCGCCCCACTTCTCCTGCGCCGCCTCCTCAGAAAGCCACGCACTGCAGCAGCCGGGATCAGTGCAGACGTCCGCGTCGGGGTGGGCCTCCTTCCGTCCCGCCGCCAGCTGATGGTACACATAGGTGCGCTCCGCCGCCGCCTGCGCCCGCAGGGCCTCCGTCTCGAAGCTGGCGGGCATCTCGCCCCGCACCACGCCCCGCAGATATGCGTCCAGCGCCATCTCCTCCGCCGTATCGCCGTCCTGCACCGTCAAAAGCACCGTACTGTCCCGTCTCCCCTGACCGGACGGCTCCTGTGCCGTGTCGTCCCCGCTCTCCGGCTCCTGCGCCGCGCTGCCGCCTGTCGTCAGATACGCACCGCCGAACAGCAGCACCGTCAGGATCAGCGCTGCCGCCATGGATCGCCGCATACGATCACCTCCCGCCCCAGTCTATGCACGGGCCTGTCCGCCGTATGCGCGGAAATCGCCTGCGCCGCGTTTTCCGCTGCACCCTGACGGATGCGCCCGTAGGGGACGGTGTCCCCGACGGCCCGTTCAATTTTCTTCCATGCCGCCGGCGGGGATATTTCGCGCTCCGGCGCGACACCCTTTTGCCCACGGCGGCAAAAGGGTGCAAAAACGCCGCCAAAGACCCATGGTCTTTGGATTTCCCTTTGTTCCCCTGTGACCACGCCGCAAAAAGGCCCACAAGGAATTGCCTCCGCGTCCCATCCCCGCTGCCGCTCCCACGTCCCGCGTTGATAGTGCGCTGTTCTAAAAATGGCGGCCCAGCGGGCCGCACCTACACTTGCCGACGGTGGCGGCAAGTGCGCGATTTGATAATCGCCAAAATCGGTAGGCCCACCAATGTTCTCCGCCCACCACGTCAGCGGCAGCGAGGGCAGACCCATGGCCGATTCCCCGCGGAACCTTTTTCTGCCGCATCAAAATCGGCCCAAAGGAAATCCAAAAACCATTGGTTTTTGGCGGCGTTCTTTTCCCCATTTCTTCCGCTGCTGGAAGAAATGGAACCGCCGGAGGCATAAATTGCAAAAATCGGCGGGGCAGAGCCCCGCCGATTTACCTCCTATTTCTCCCGCATGGCCGCGAAAAACGCGCTCAGCAGTGCGCGGCTCTCCTGACCGCAGATGCCGCCCACCAACTGAGGCCGGTGGGGGAACGCCTCCATGAAGAGGTTCAGCACCCCGCCGCAGGCGCCCATGGCCGCGTCCCGTGCGCCGTAGAACACCCGCGCCACCCGCGCGTTGATAATGGCCCCCGCGCACATGGGGCAGGGCTCCAGCGTCACGTACAGGTCGCACCCCTCCAGCCGCCAGGAGTCCAGCGCCGCGTTGGCCTGGGCCATGGCCTCCATCTCCGCGTGGGAGTACACGGCCTGCTTCTCCTCCCGCCGGTTCCGGCCCCGTCCGATGACCTTACCGTCCTTCACAATGACGCAGCCCACCGGTACCTCGCCGTGGGCCGCCGCCTCCCGTGCCAGGGCCAGCGCCTGCTCCATATAGTCCTGATGCTCCATGTCTGTCCTTTCCGGGGGAACGCTGTCGCCCCTGATTAACGCCGGTCATATTTGTCCAAACTATCCGTACACTATACATGACGGGAGGAATCACCATGGCCAAACGACCCACCACCGATCCTGCGCTCCGCGATCTGAAGCAGGAGCTGCTCCGCACTACCGACGCTCTGAAGGACGCCTACACCCGCTTCAACTGCGTCTGCGACTCGGAGCTCATCGAAGCCAGTATCTACGAGATCAGCGCCCTGAAGGCCCGCTGCAACTACCTGCTGCGCCGCATCAAGGAGCTCAGCGGTGAGGCGGTGCCCTCCGCCATTCCCCGCGCCCGACCGGTACAGGCTGCTGCGGCGGCCGCCTCCGCGCCGGAGGAGGCCCCCTGCATGGCTGCCGGCGCCATGAAAGGAGGGGACACATGTCGCTCATAGAGAAATGCGCGCTGGGGCTGGTGCTGCTGTTTCTGCTGGTAGCCTGCCTGCGCCTGCTGCGTCAGCCGCTGAAGCTGGCGCTGCGTGTACTTATCAACAGCGCCCTGGGCTTCTGTGCCCTGTGGCTGCTGAATCGCACCACCGCCGTCACCGGCATGTCCCTGGGCCTGAACCTGTTCAACGCCCTGACCATCGGCGTACTGGGCGTCCCCGGGCTGGGCCTGCTGCTGCTTTTGAAGTGGGTGCTGATATAGCGCCCCCGTCAGAGCTTCAGCTTTCCGTTGATGCGCCGCATCCGGTCCGCGTCGGGCTTGCATACCCGCCGGTCGAACGTCAGAAGCCCGTTGACCTCATCCTCCACATCGCTGACCTGGGTATAGACTGCCGCTGACAGCCCCTGGGACGCGATGAGGGGGATGACTTCGTTTTCGTACAGCTTTTCCACCGCGTCCATCCAGCTGTCCGCATCCTTATACGCCCGATAGCCGAAGGACTTCTCCGTGGTATAGTGCCCCGCCACCGGCAGGCTGTACCCGCCGAACTCCGTCAGCGCCAGAGCCCGGCGCCCGTCGTGCTTCATCCGCACAGGCTTGTAGTACACGTGATAGGAACGCAGGTCCCCCGCGCCCTGATCGTGCCAGCCGGAGGCGTGGTCGATGAGTCTCGTGGGGTCCAGTGCCCGCACCTTCTCCGCCATCTGCGCCGCGTTGAACTGGCCCCAGCCCTCGTTGAACGGTACCCACAGGCACAGGCTCACGCAGTTTCGCAGCAGCTCCACAGTGCCCTCCAGCTCCCGCTCGTACTGCCTCCGCCCCGCTTCACCGGCCCTGCCGAACCGGCGGGAGGGCGCGTCCTTAAGATGGACGCCGAGAAACGGCAGCACCTGGGTGTACAGCGGCTCAAAGCTCTCAAAGCCGGACACCATGTCCTGCCACACCAGCATCCCCAGTCGGTCGCAGTGGTAATACCACCGCAGCGGCTCGATCTTGATGTGCTTGCGCAGCATGTTGAAGCCCAGCTCCTTCATGGTGCGGATGTCGCAGACCATGGCCTCGTCCGATGGCGGGGTGTACAGTCCGTCGGACCAGTACCCCTGATCCAGCAGCCCCGTCTGGAAATACGGCTCGTTGTTCAGGGCCAGCACCTGCCGCCCCTGATGCTCCACGAGGGAGAATTTCCGCATGCCGAAATAGCTGGCGGCACGGTCCTCTCCCAGCGTGATGTCCACGTCGTACAAAAACGGGTCCTCCGGCGACCAGGGCCGCAGGTGCGCCGCCGGAATGACGGACACGCCATCGCCGTTTTCATCGGCCCGGCCCTCCGCGATCACCGTATCGCCGGCCCGCACCGTGACGCAGGCGCCCTCCGCCCCGTCCGCCTCGATGTGCCAGCGCAGCACTCCCGCGTCCAGATCCGGTGTCAGACGGAGGCTTTTCACGTAGTTCTCCGGCACGCTCTCCAGCCACACCGTCTGCCAGATGCCGCTGGTGGCGGTGTACCAGATGCCGCCCCGCTGATAGCGCTGCTTGCCCATACCGTACACGCCGCCTGCGGCGTCGTCGGTGACGACCGCTGTCAGCCGGTTCTCGCCGTCATTCAGCAGCGCCGTCACGTCCAGGCAGAACGGCAGATAGCCGCCCTCATGGCGGCCCGCCTCCTGCCCGTTCACCAGCACGCGGCAGCACTGATCCACCGCGCCGAAGTGCAGCAGCACCCGGTCCCGCCGGAAGCCCTGCGGCAGGGTGAACGTCCGCTCGTACCGCAGCGTCTCACCGCTTCGCAGCTGGAAGCCGCAGCCGGACAGCAGGCTCTCCGGCGCAAAGGGCACCAGTATCTTTCCGGTGCTGCGGCGGGTATGCTCGTCCCCGTCCTCCACCGCGTAGTCCCACAGGCCATTGAGGCACAGATAGCTGCTGCGCACCAGCTGGGGCCGCGGGTACTCCGGCAGAGGGCACGTCTTATCCACCGTCTCGCCCCAGGGCGTATAGAGCCGCTTCATGTCACCGCTCCTCCTTCGTCAGATCCCAGCCGTACAGCGGATAGCGCTGCACCGCACCGAACAGCTTCTTCTTCAGATCGGGGTACCGCTCCTCCAGCGATGCGATAAGCTCCTTCACCTCCTGACGACGGCTGTGCCCGTCCATAGGGCAGGTATTTTTCACCACCGGCAGACAGAGCTTTGCCGCCATGCGCCGAATGTCCGCCTCCTGGCAGTACAGCAGAGGCCGGATCTGGGTGATGCCCGTCCGGTCCAGATACGTCACCGGCTGGAAGCACCCCAGCCGTCCCTCGAACAGCAGGTTCATCAACAGGGTCTCCACCGCATCGTCGTAGTGGTGGCCCAGCGCGATCTTATGGATGCCCCGTTCCGTCAGGGCCGTATTCAAGCTGCCCCGCCGCAGCTTGGCGCACAGGGAGCAGGGGTTCTTCTCCTGCCGCTCCTGAAACACAATATCGTACACCGGCACCGCGATGCGGATGTACGGCACGTGCAGCTTTTCGCAGTAATCCGCCACCGGCTCAAAGCTCATGCCCGGCATCCCCGTCTCCAGCGTGATGGCCTGCACCTCAAACGGCTTGGGGTAGAATTCCCGCAGCCGCGCCAGCGCCGCCAGCGTCAGCAGGCTGTCCTTGCCGCCGGATACGCCCACGGCCACGGTCTCTCCCGCCTCGATCATGTTGTAGTCCTCCACACAGCGCCGGACCAGGCCCAGGATATGCTGCACGCGGCATCCCTCCCGTAAAAAACGAATTTGGGTTTTAAGAAAACAAGAGAAAAACAGAGCTATTAAGAGAAAACAGCAGATGTTCTTGCCGTAAATCAAATCGATGTTGACATTCTCCCCGCGCTATGCTATAAATATCATTGCGCGTTCAGTGCGCTTTCTCTGTCCCGATTTTAGCAAGGGCACACGGAAATGTAAAGCATACATTATAATAAATTGGAGGAAGAAAACCATGTCCACTTTCATGGCAAACAAGGCCAACATCGAGCGCAAGTGGTACGTCGTTGACGCCGCCGGCAAGCCTCTGGGCAAGACCGCCGTCATCGTGGCCGACCTGCTGCGCGGTAAGGGCAAAGTCACCTATACCCCCCATGCCGACTGCGGCGACAACGTCATCGTCATCAACGCCGGCAAGGCCATCCTGACCGGCAACAAGATGGAGCAGAAGTACTATCGTACCCACTCCGGCTGGGTGGGCGGTCTGAAGGAGACCAAGTACCGCATCCTGATGCAGGACAAGCCCGAGCTGGCCATGCGCGTGGCCGTTCGCGGCATGATGCCCCGCAACATCGTCACCAAGGACTCTCTGAAGCGTCTGCACATCTATGCCGGCGAGCAGCACGATCATGCCGCTCAGAAGCCCGAGCTGGTCAAGTAAGGAGGAGAAAGAGAATGTATCAGTCCAAGAACCCCTACAAGTACGGCACTGGCCGCCGCAAGTCCTCCGTTGCCCGTGTGCACCTGTTTGAGAACGGCACCGGCTCCATCACCATCAACGGCCGCGACATCGACGAGTACTTCGGTCTGGAGACTCTGAAGATGGTGGTCCGTCAGCCCCTGAACGCCACCAACACCCTGGGCAAGGTGGACATCGTTGCCACCGTCGAGGGCGGCGGCGTGTCCGGCCAGGCCGGCGCTCTGCGTCACGGCATCAGCCGCGCCCTGCTGCTGGTGAATCCCGAGTACCGCGCCATCCTGAAGAAGGCCGGTTTCCTGACCCGCGATCCTCGTATGAAGGAGCGCAAGAAGTACGGTCTCAAAGCAGCTCGTCGCGCACCTCAGTTCAGCAAGCGCTGATCGAGTACGTTTTTACAACTCAAACGCTCAGAAAGCCCCGGAAAACTTTGTTTTCCGGGGCTTTCTTATAACTTTTTCCTTTGATTTGCTTTGCTTTTTCGCGAATTTCGGCCAAGTAAGCCATGTTTTGCTCCTTTCAGGGAGACGAAACCCGGTTGAACCGCAGAGAAGGTACTCATCTCCGATGAAGCTTCACTGATTGCCGCCCCGTTCTGACCTCTGTCTCTTTGTGCGCGCTTTGGCCAGCGCCGCAGAGCAGCGCGCAAGTACCTCTCCCGGTTTGGCCGTGATCCGATCCCCTGCCGGAAATACCGTCTTACTCCCTGCCGGCGTCCGTAGTCGGCGCGGACAACGGAAATGTTACGGCCAGTACGCTGCCGCTGTCAGTGCTTTTCTCCACCCAAACGCGGCCGCCGTGAAGCCGCGCGATCTCCCACACCAGCGGAAGGCCAAGACCCGCTCCGCCAAGCTCGCGGCTGAGGGACTTGTCCACGCGGAAAAAGGGCTGGAAGATACTCTGCCAGAACTCCTGTGGGATGCCGCGGCCGGTATCCGCTACATGGATGACCACCTGCCCGTCCCGCTGCTGCACATCCACCTTCACCGTACCACCGGGATGGTTGTATTTGACGGCATTCTCCACCAGATTGAAGAACATACGGCAAAGCAGCATATCGCTGCCCACAACGGTAACATCCTCCCCCTCACGCAAGAGGGAAATCCCATTGCGTTCGGCCAGCGGGGCAAGGTCGGCAAAGACCTCATCGATCATGGGCGAGAGCAGAATGACATCATCGCGCGGAACGGACTGAAGATCGCTCATGTCCAGCAGCGCATGCGTGAGCCGGCTGAGCCGCTGGACTTCGTCCTGCAGGGAGGCGAGGAACGCCGCGCTTTCCGGCAGAATATCCGGATGCTCATCGGGGAAAAGCTCCAGTTGTGTTTGCAGCAGCGTCAAAGGCGTGCGCAGTTCATGGGCGGCGTTGCCGACGAACTGCCGCTGAGCGTCAAAGCCGCGGCTCAGGCGCTCCAGCATTTCGTTGAGGGCGTGGGTGAGGGAGCGAAGCTCCGGCAGCGTCTCTTCGTCAAGCCGGATCTCGGAAAGGTTGCTTGTCTCCACCTGTTCTGCCTGCTGCGCAAAGCGGCGCAGCGGACGCAGCGCATGGCCGCTGACGAAATAGGCCACCATACCGCCGAGGAGCGCGATCGCCGCTGTGATGTACCAGTTCGTTGTGCGGAAACGCGCCTGCGCCCCGCTGACAACGATCGTCAAGCCTTCACCGGGCGGGATAAGCTGCGGGTCAAAGCCGGCAGTTTCTCCGCTCTCAACGGCAATGTGGTCGTAGTCCTGAAGCGAATCTGCAATGGAGTCCATATAATATACGCCGGATGAGCAGAGCAGCAGATTCATGGAAACGCAGGTAACACCGATAAGCAGGACGGTCATCAGCGTAATGCGCCATTGAAGCGACAGCACCTTCATTCTTCCGGCCCTCCCAGCAGATACCCTTCTCCGATGCGGTTATGAATAGGATCATAGCCCATCGCAGCGCGCAGCTTTTTCCGCAGCGCGGAGATGTGGACGCGGATAGAGTTGCTGAAGCCGTCCACGCTATTGTCCCAAACATGGTCGATCAGTTCCTCCTGACTGACCGGGCGGCCCTGATTGAGCAGCAAATACTCTAAAATACCGCTCTCTTTTTTGGTGAGAGAGACCGTCTTTCCATTCACCGCGGCGATGCGGCTTCTTGTGTCGAAGCGCAGCGTACCGAAGGAGAGACACACATCCGGCTGAATGAACTGCCGCTGGGTCAAGCTGCGGATCCGCGCCTCCAGCTCGGCCAGTGCAAAGGGCTTTGAGAGATAGTCGTTGGCGCCTGCGTCGAGGCCGTCCACCTTGTCGGCGGTGCCGCTGCGGGCGGAGAGGATCAGCACCCGCGTTTCGCGGTCGGTCTGCCGCAGTGTGCGCAGCACGCTCATGCCGTCCAGCTTGGGCAGGTTAAGATCCAGCAGCACCAGATCGTAGCGCTCCACCTCCAAAAGCTGCAATGCCCGCTCGCCGTCGTAGGCGAGATCTACGCTGTACCCTGACCGGCGCAGCCGGCGCGCAACGGCATCGCACAGTGTGCGTTCATCTTCAATGAGCAAAAGGCGCATGGTATGCCCTCCCTTTCCCGTGTAAGTTATCCGTAGTATAGCACATTGCAATAAAGTCTTTGTTAATTTTCCGTTCTCAACATCCGCCCCATGGCCGAAAGCGTGTCACAGGCCCCGTCCCGCTTTCGGTGCCGGATACCGGCGGCGGCAGGCTCGTCCAGATCCAGCTTCTTTTATTATACCACAGGTTTTCTCATTCTGCCGGCAATGATCGTGCTGCGTATCATATTTTTCCCTCCCTTTTGCAGGCGCTGTGCCCGCCGGCGCGTTTTACGCGCTGTTTCACAGAGTGTCCCCGTTCCGGATAACGTCGGGCCGGAACAACTGCGCCTGCGCCAAGACCCGCAAAATGGATGCGGACGCGCCCAAAACGCCAAATTCGGAACACTCGATCGCCGGAATAGCTTGACTTTATGCGGATGATGTGTTAGAATTTTCCCGGCTTTTAAGGTGACTGTCTGCGGATAGTCCGCTGGGAAATCCATTAGAATTTAACAGATCGGAGATACATGTCATTATGGAAAGAATCAAGACTCTCGAGACTCGTAGCCTGTGCGACAGCGCCAAGAACGGCGGCTGCGGTGAGTGCCAGACTTCCTGCCAGTCTGCCTGCAAGACCAGCTGCGGTGTGGCAAACCAGAAGTGCGAGAACACCAGCAAGTAATCGAGCGCAATTTTCAAAAAGCTGCCGCCTGTTCAGGCGGCACTTTTTCTGTACGAGGAGAACGGAAGAATGGTACATCAGTATCAACTGAACGGCTACAACATCGTGCTGGACACCTGCTCCGGCGCCATTCATGCAGTGGACGAGGTAGCCTATGACATCATTGCACTTTACCCCGACCACACGGCGGATGAGATCGTATCGGCGATGATGGAGAAATACGGTGAGCGCGAGGATGTCACGGAGCAGGAGCTGCGGGACTGCATTGCCGATGTAGAGGCGCTGAAGCGTGCCGGGAAGCTCTATACCCCCGACACCTTCGCAGACATGGCCGGCACGTTCAAGGAGCGCTCCGGCGATGTGGTGAAGGCGCTGTGCCTGCATGTGGCGCACACCTGCAACCTGAACTGCTCCTACTGCTTTGCCAGTCAGGGCAAATACCACGGAGACCGCGCACTGATGAGCTTCGAGGTCGGCAGGCAGGCGCTGGACTTCCTGATGGATCACTCCGGCAGCCGCACCAATCTGGAAGTGGACTTCTTCGGCGGCGAGCCGCTGATGAACTGGGACGTGGTGAAGCAGCTGGTGGAGTATGCCCGCAGCGTGGAAAAGGAGCGGGGCAAAAATTTCCGTTTTACGCTGACCACCAACGGGATGCTCATCGATGATGACGTGATCGACTTCGCCAACCGTGAAATGAGCAATGTGGTGCTGTCGCTTGATGGCCGCAAGGAGATCCATGACCGGCTGCGGGTGGACTATGCAGGCAACGGCAGCTATGAGCGCATCGTGCCCAAGTTCCAGAAGCTGGTAGCGGCCAGAGGCAACAAGAACTATTACATGCGCGGCACCTTTACCCATGCCAATCCGGACTTCACGAAGGACCTGTTCCACATGGCGGATCTGGGCTTCACCGAGCTGAGCATGGAGCCGGTGGTGTGCGCGCCGGAGGACCCCGCCGCGCTGACGGCGGAGGATCTGGAGATCGTGAAGGATCAGTACGAGCTGCTGGCCAGGGATATGCTGCGTCGGGAAAAGGAAGGCAAGCCTATCACCTTCTACCACTATATGCTGGATCTGACGGGCGGCCCCTGCATTTATAAGCGGATCTCCGGCTGCGGCTCCGGCACGGAGTATATGGCCGTAACGCCGTGGGGCGACCTGTATCCCTGCCATCAGTTCGTGGGCGAGGAAGCCTACAAGCTGGGCGACATCTGGAACGGCGTGACCAATACGGCCCTGCGGGAGGAATTCCGCTCCTGCAATGCCTACGCCCGGCCTGAGTGCAATGACTGCTGGGCGAGATTCTACTGCTCCGGCGGCTGTGCAGCCAACGCCTTCCACGCTACGGGTTCGATCCGCGGCGTCTACGAGGCAGGCTGCGAATTGTTCCGTAAGCGTATGGAATGTGCCATCATGATGAAGGTGGCGGAGGATTCCTCCACGGCCAACAGCTGATGGAAACGCCCATTGCCGATTTTGTCCGGCGGTATGCGGATTCCGGGATGGTCCGTGCGCATGTGCCCGGTCACAAGGGGAAATCCCTTCTGGGCTGTGAGGCGCTGGATATCACCGAGATCCGGGGTGCAGACAGTCTGTATGAAGCGGACGGCATCATCCGGCGCAGTGAGTCCTGTGCGGGAGAGCTGTTCGGCTCCGGACGGACGGTGTACTCCACGGAGGGATCCAGCCAGTGTATCCGGGCGATGCTGTATCTGGCCCTGATCTGCGGAAACGGATCCCGGACGATCGTGGCCGCCCGGAACGTACACCGTGCGTTCCTGTACGCGGCGGCCCTGTTGGATTTTGAGATCGTCTGGCTGTGGCCGGAGCAAAGCACATCTCTCTGCAGCTGTCCCGTGTCGCCGGACGCATTGGAGCGGACGCTGACGGAGCTGCCTGCGCCGCCTGCGGCGGTCTATCTCACCAGTCCGGACTATCTGGGCGGCATGGCGGACATTTCCGCTCTGGCGGAGGTGTGCCGGAAGCACAGCACACTGCTGACGGTGGATAACGCCCACGGCGCCTATCTGCGGTTTCTGGAGCCATCCCGCCACCCGCTGGATCTGGGTGCAGCTCTGTGCTGCGATTCGGCGCACAAGACGCTGCCGGTGCTGACCGGCGGCGCGTACCTTCATATCAGCCGTGCAGCGCCGGCGTCTCTGCGGGAGAACGCAAAAACGGCGATGGCCATGTTTGGCTCTACCAGCCCGTCCTATCTGACTCTGGCGTCGCTGGATCTGTGTAACCGCTATCTGGCGGATGGGTACCGGGAACGCCTGCGGGAGATGTGCGTGTATCTGGACGAAGCGCGGAAGGCGCTGACAGCTGCCGGATGGCAGATAGAGCCGTCGGACCCGCTGCGCCTGACTATCAAGGCGCCATCCGGTATGACCGGCGGACAGCTGGCAAACCGTCTGCGGGAGAATGGCGTAGAATGTGAATACGCCGATCTGGACTTTCTGGTGCTGATGCTGACGCCGGAGAATCGTGCCGCGGATATTGAACGGATCCTCCATGCTTTCGGAACAAACGATGCCGTTTATGTGCCGCAGCCGACGCTTCCGCCGGCCCGCGGGGAACGGGTATGCTCCGTGCGGGAGGCACTGCTTGCCCCGCGGGAGACCATACCGGCGGCGCAGTCGCTGGGACAGGTCTGCGGTGCGCCTACCGTTGGATGTCCGCCTGCGATCCCCATCGCGGTGTCCGGTGAGCGAATTGACCGGGAGGCTCTGGCGCTATTCCGCCGGTATGGCGTGGAGCAGGTGGAGGTCCTGTGCTGAAAACGTTTTTTGAAAGAAATCAAGACCGCAAATCTGAACACAGACAAACCGCAGACCCGGCAATTCCGTCGGATCTGCGGTTTTCCTTGATAGCGGGCCGCGCAGTAAAGAGGACGCTGACTTTTTGCAGCCTTACCCTCTTGAGCTTTCACGAACCTCGTCGTATTTTGCATTGTTCAGGGCCGTTATGTATGCATCGTAGGCATCTTCCAGTGTGAGATACTCCGTGCCGGCATCCAAAACCTTCTTATACTGGTCGGTGTACTGATTCACGAAAAGACTTTTTGAGATCGCAACATAACCGACTCCTTTTTTATCTGTTCGCTGACCCGTCGTGGTTTCGGAAACATAGTATTTTCCGTCACCGGTTTGAATGAGTACAGGGATCTGCTTTCCGGCGCCGACCTTGTTTGTGTTGAAAGAAGTCCAGAAAAGGTAACGCTTTGCATTCTGCCCCTCGCGCCCATCTCCCAAAAAGGCCCAGGTGCAGTCTCCCTGCTGCAGAAGGCTGTTATTCATCTTTGCAAGCTCAGCTTCAATGCCCGGGATATAGGCTGAGTTCGGGCAGCGGGAGTCCAGTTCAAAGTTCTTATTTTCGGCAAGCATGTCCGATTTCCAAAAATCCGTCGCATACAGTAACGGCGAAAAATAATCCCTTATGCTGGTATCAAATGGGTAATCCGGCTTGGACGGTGCTGCCGTGCCGCTCCATGTGAGCACCACGCCGCAGCTCTCATCATACGAAACGACACAGCTTCCTCCCGGCGTGGCCACGCCTATCCAGTTGTCCGTGTCGCCCTGCCCTCTGGAGTGAACGATGCCGCCGATGTTTACAGGGTCTACCGACTGCCAGTCGGCCTTTTTTTGCTTCAACTTGACTGTGACCGCAGCATCGGTGTCTCCCAACATAGTCTCTGTGGAGACCTGCGCATACGCGGCGCGCACATTGGCGAGGTCTGTCACTTCCCGGCTCTTTTCCAGTTGAGAGGAAAACATCGGGATCGCGATGGCGACCAGTACGGAAATGATCGCGATCACGATCAATAACTCCATCAAGGTAAATCCCTTGTCATTTTGCTTCATAGTACTCTTTGCCTTTCCCCAACGCGTCGTACGGTATCCGATGCCGGCAAGGCGGGACGCCATGCCGGAGCAGCAGCCTGCGCCTTTATTCCGCGCACAGCTCCTTCTTTTTCTCCGGCTTTTCCCGCAAATGCGCCGCCGTTCCGTTTTATAAATCTATAAACAATGATCCGTCCCGCCATTATAGTCGCTTTATCCGCAAATTTCAACGCATTTTCGAAATAGCTCGAACCCTTTTTCGCCGAATCGGAGAAATTCCGCGGCGATGGCCACAGCAATATCGCGTAAATGGCACACCGAATATTGCTATTTGCCGGAATCAATGTATAATAACTTATGCAAATGATCGAAGGCGGAAATTGAGGGAATCGTACTGATGAAACACACCAAAACACTTATTTTACTTATTCTGTCCGTTCTGCTTGTGACCGGAGCGCTCTGCGGCTGCGCGGCGCAGACAGCAGGGCAGCCGGATGTATCGTCGCTGCCGCAGATCACCATCGGCAGCGACACCTATCCGCCCTTCGTCTATCTGGACAATAACGGCGATCCAACCGGTATCGATGTGGAGATCGCAGCCGAAGCTTTCCGGCGGATGGGCTATCAGGCGGTGTTTACGACCATCGACTGGGAGCAGAAAAAAACGCTGCTGGATAGCGGGGAGATCGACTGCATTTGGGGCTGCTTCTCCATGGACGGGCGTGAGCAGGATTACCAATGGGCCGGCCCCTACATGGTCAGCCGGCAGGTCATCGCCGTCAATGCAGCAAGCGACATTTACGCCATGAGCGACTTGAATGGCAAGACCATTGCCGTACAATCCACCGGCAAGCCGGAGGAGATCTTTTTGGAAAGCGGAGAGCCGGATATCCCTCAATTCGAGGATATTATCAGTCTGGAAGATCGGAGCGTACAGTATGCGACGCTGGACTGCGGCTATGTGGATGCCATTGCCGCCCACGAAACAACCATTTTGCAGTATATGGCGGATTACGGCGCGGACTTCCGTATTCTGGAGGAGCCGCTGCTGATCACCGGAATCGGCGCGGCCTTTTCCGTCAACGATAACCGCGGTCTTGCGCAGCAGCTGACGGACACCTTTGCGCAGATGCGTCAGGATGGGACCATGCAGGAGATCGTCGGCAGATATCTGGAGCATCCCGAGACCTATCTGGAGGTGGAATGCCTTGAACAGTAATCATTTGCAGACTATTTTCGGCAAAAAATTCTGGCTCGTCTGCATTGCTGTGGGGATTTCCCTCTTTGGAGCCGTTTTCGCGCTTTCCAGGCGGGCGGATATGCAGAATTGCGAGCAGCGGCTGACGGGAGTAATGGAATTTATCAAGGCGCAGTCCGCCGACTATACGAAGTACAACGATACTGCCGTTGCGAAAAGCCTTGTGCGTGAGGCTGCCGCCATCAGCGCGCTGGAGGATCTCTCCCTCGACTGCGATGAGGTGGCGCTGTCGGAGTACGCCAGAATGCTGTGGCTTACGGGCATTTCTGTGCTGGACGCGCAGGGCGATCTGGTATGCGAGTACACGGAGAATGGCACCGGCTACGCGCAGCTTCAGTCCGGCATCAAATTGGAGCCGATCCTCAGCGTCATCGACTACCCGCAGAAGACCTATGTCAAGCGCGTGGAGCTGGGCGGGGACAATTTTGTCAATGTTGCTGTTCACAGCTGCGCTGACGGCACGGGTGTGGTGCTGGCCTATCGCTATATCCCGGCAGAGTTTTCAGAAAAATCCGTTCTGTCCATTCAGGACCTGTTAGATGGCTATGAGGTCAGCTCCACAGGGACTCTTCTGGTAGCGGAGGATAACCAGGTAGCGGCCTCCAACGATCCCACTCTGATCGGTATGAACATCTTTGAAAATGAACGGCTCATGTCGATCCGGAGAAGCGGCCATGCGGATAAGCTGATCCGCGTATACGCGCCGAAGGGCATCGAGCAGTGCTATGGAATGTATAGCCACGGACAGGACTATTACCTCTATGCCTATGTTCCCGCCCGTCAGGTCTATACCCTCACCGTGATGAATCTGGTGATCACGCTGGTCATGTATATCCTGATCCTGGCGCTTGTGCAGGTCTTCCGCTGGAACTCCGCAAGGGATTTCTTTATACAGCAGGAGCACTCTGAGCAAGAATACAGGAAGTCCCTCGAACAGAAAAACATCGCACTCCAGCTTGCCGTTCAGCGTGAAACCAAGGCCAATCTCGCCAAGCGGGAGTTCCTGTTTAATATGTCCCACGACATCCGAACGCCCATGAATGCCATCATCGGCTTCACCGCGCTGGCGCAGACGCACATCGACGACCGCGGTCAGGTAGAGGACTATCTGAAAAAGATATCCGTTTCCAGCCAGCATCTTCTGTCCCTTATCAACGATGTGCTGGATATGAGCCGCATTGAGAGCGGAAAGGTCACGCTGGAAGCAAAGCCGGTGCATCTGCCGGAGCTGGTGCATGAGCTCAGGGATATCATACAGGCCGTTGTTTCCAAAAAGGATCTCTCCCTTACCCTCGATACCGTTGGCGTGGAAAATGAGGATGTCATTGCCGATCCGCTGCGGCTTGAACAGATCCTGATCAATGTTCTGGCAAACGCCGTGAAGTTCACGCCGGACGGCGGGCAGATCGGCCTGTGGATCGTGCAGAAGGATACGGCTCCGGCGGGCTATGCCGATTTTGAATTCCACATCAAGGATAACGGCATCGGCATGAGCGAGGAGTTCCAAAAGCACATTTTTGAGCAGTTTGCCAGAGAAAGGACCTCCACCGTCAGTAAGATACAGGGTACGGGGCTCGGCATGGCCATCACGAAAAGTCTGGTGGATATGATGGGCGGCAGGATCACGGTGAAAAGCGAACAGGGAAAGGGCTCGGAATTTACCATTTCTCTGCGCTTCCCCATCGGCGAGGCGAAAACAGGACAGACGCCGCCCGCCGCAAAAGCTTCCGCCTTTACCGGAAAGAAGCTTCTGGTGGTCGAGGATAACGAGCTGAATCTGGAGATCGCGTCAACGCTTCTTAAAGAAGCGGGCTTTGCGGTAGATACTGCGGAAAACGGAAAGATTGCCGTTGAAAAGGTCGAAGCGGCCTCTGCCGACCGGTATGATCTGATCCTGATGGATATTCAGATGCCGGAGATGGATGGTTATGAAGCGACCCGCCGGATCCGTGCGCTTCCGGATGCGAAGAAGGCGGCGCTCCCCATTGTGGCCATGACCGCCAATGCGTTCGAGGATGATCGGAAAAACGCATTGCATGCCGGCATGAACGGCCATATTGCCAAACCGCTGGATATTCAAAAGCTGTTTCAGGTATTGTCGGAGCTGTTGAAATAAGCCATGGTCGGTATAGACGGCAAACCGAGCTATGCGGGCATGGGCAAAAGGGATAGGTGAACGAATGAAGATCATATATGAACTTTCCTGGCTGTGGGAAACGCTGGGCATCGCATTGATAGCGGCGGCTGTTTGTGTGGTCGGTGCTATGCTGATATGCAGGGCAAAAAAGAAAAAGCTCAGCAAGCGGAGCGCCGTAGTTATCGGAATTGCCGCCTTTATCATTGCCATCATAGCAGTTATTGAGATCGCCCGGATCCCGATGCCGCTTTGACGAAATGGGAGGCGTTGATATGGGCTATGCCGGCAGGGCGGGGTATTTTACCCCGCCCTGCCGGCATGTTATCCGATTTTCCCCGCGGGAGGGAATGGGTTATTCCTCTTCCTTCCGTCTGGCGCGGGTGGTGAGCATCACCAGAGCACTGCCGCTGACCAGCAGCGCCGCGGCCATGCCGCCCATGGGGAAGCCGTCGCCGGTAGCGGCGCTGGTCACGCCGGCCTTACCGCCGTCCTTACCGCCGGGGGTAACGGCCCGGGCGCTGTCCCGTCGGAAGGAGACGGAGGCGCTGCCGTCGTCGGAGACGATGGTGATGGTGCGCTCGCCGAAGGCCAGCGTGCGCAGGAACTGTGCGCGGAACGTGACGATCAGCCTGCCGCCATCGGGATCAGCCGTCACCTCGTAGTTGGCGGGGTCCACCGTCACGCCGTCGATCTGCACGGTGAAGCCGCCATACTCCTGGCGGAAGGTAACGCCCAGCGTCTTGTCGCCGGGTCTCCATACCCTCACATCGCCCACGATGCGCAGACCGATGGCGGGCAGGATGGTGTCCCCACGGGTGATCTCTCTGCCGGCAGCGGCGTCCAGATAATACTTGCCGCAGCCGGAGCAGTACCAGTATTCGATGTTGCCGTCGGCGGTGGAGGTGGCGTTGACCTTCTCCACGCGGCGCAGCAGGCCGCCATGGTTCCCGGGTGCCGGATCGCCGAAGCTTTCGCCGCAATATCTGCACACCGCAGGAGCCTTGCAGGAGGCGGGAGTGCCCACAGTGTGGCCGTTGTTGACCGTGATCTGCACCTGGGTGCTGTTGCCGGCCCGATCGGTGGCCACAATGGTGTGGAGCTGGCTGTCCGCCTCAATGATATAGGTACTCCCCGCGGCGCGGCCGGGGGCGCTGACAGCCGCTGTGCCGTCCACGGTGACGGTATCCAGATACGCATCGGTGACGGTGAAGGTCACGCTGCCGCAGTAGACCGCGCCGTCGTCCACACCGGCGATGACCGGCGCGGCGGCATCCAGCACTACGCCGTCGGACCGCAGATAGGTGACGTTGCCCGCCGCATCGGTGATCCGTGCATAGGCGATGAGCCTGTCGTCAGGGGTGATGGCCACAGGCGCAGTGTAGGGCTGGAGGGTCATGCCGTCCAGCTGCGCCGCAGTATAGTCCTCCTCACTGAGCAGGTACTCGATGGCCGTCACACCGCTGGCCTCGTCCGCCGCCGTCAGCGTCACGGTCTGCCGGCTCTTGTAGAACAGGTCAAAGCTGATGGTATTCCAGAAGCTCTGCCACGCGTTGCGCTGGTCGATGCGGATCTCGCCGGTGGGATCGGTCTTGTCGATCTTGTAGGTGAGGGTGACGGACTCGGAGATATAACCGTCCGCCGTGTTCTTCACATAGAAGGTCAGGCTGCCGGTGCCCGTCTCATCGGAGCGGGTCAGGCTGCCGCGCCAATCGCCGTTGGCGGTATTGGTGCCGGACACCTGCCAGCCGTCCGCCGCCGTCACCATGAAGTCCTGATTCGTCCACTGGCCGGTGCTGGCGGTATACTCCGCGCCGGTGGCGGTATACGCCTTGATGCTGGCGGTGATGCCGGCGGGCTGGGTCAGGCTGTAATTGCCGGCTTTGCCGTTGGCGCTGTCGGCGATGGTAAACTCGGTAAAGCTGACGGGAATGTTATCGCCCGCAGCCACCGTGTCGAAGGTCGGTGTGCCGCAGTGGAGCGTCAGGCTCTCGCCGTCCGCCAGACCCACCAGCGTAGGCGTGCCCTCGATGGCGGCGGTGGTGAGCCCGTCATAGAGCTTGTCGCGGACGGTGAGACCGCCGATGGTCAGCGGGCGCGCCGTGATGGCGGCGCTGCCGGAAATGGGCTGCGCAGTCAGACGATAGTTGGCCGCGTCGCTGCCCGTCAGGCCGAAGCCCGTGAAGGTCACGGTCCTTCTGCCCACGTCGGGGCTGTCCGCGTTGGCCTGCCCCATCACCACGGACAGGTCGTCGCCGTCGATCTTGCCCACCATCGCCCTCTCGGGATAGTAGTACCTGCATACGATGGCCGTGCTGCCGTCGTAGGTCTTGTCCTCCAGTGCAGGGGTGTGGAGCTGTATATCCTTCTGGCTGATGGTAAAGGTCCCCGTCTTTTCAATACGGTCGTAGTGCTCCGTCTCCGCCACGGTCAGCCGCACGTTGTAGGTACCGGCGTCCTCGGGCGCTGCGGTGGTATAGGCGCCGGGGTCCGCGCCGTCGGGCTTGAACTCCCATGTCATGACGCCGTCGCTCTCCGTATTGGCGGAGGGCGTCACAGGCTCGCTGTCATAGATCTTGTCCATGGAGGCGATGTCAGCGTTCACAGTGGACCTGCCCACGGTCAGCACCACGGTGGTGGAGGCCGGCGCCTGATTGTCGCCGCCGGAGACATAGGTCTCGCCCAAGGGGTCATAGGACACAGTCAGGGTGTAGCTGCCCGCCGTCAGCGCCGTCAGGAAGCTGTTGGTCAGGGTGATGGCCAGCTGGCCGTTGGCGGATGCGCCGATCCGATACTCTGTATCCCTTACCAGCGCTCTGCTGCCCATGGTGATGCTTCTCACCGTGCTGCCGTTGTCCTTCACACGGAATACGCAGTCGTCCGCGGAGGCTTCGGCGAAGCTGACGCGCTCCGTGATCTGCTCCGCGTCGGTGTAGACCACCATGCCGTCGGCATTGACCACGGTAACGTTGCCCTCCCGGTCGATGGCCTTCACATAGAGGAAGCCCTTGCTGTTGGGAGCCACGGTAAAGCTGCCCCTGCCGTCGGTGTCCAGTGTCAGCGCCGTCCAGCCGTCGGCGGCTCCGGCGTCGGCTTCCTTGGTAAAAGCCGTGCCGCTCAGCAGGTACTCCGCCTTGTCCACCCCCGCGCCCACATCGGCGGCGGTGACGCTGACCGTCTGTGTCTCCTTGAAGAACAGGCCGAAGGAAATACGGTTCAGGAAGTTCCTGAAGCTGCTGTTCCGGATGGTGATCTCTGCCGTGGGCGGCGTGTTGTCGTATGCGCCCACGATGCGCAGCAGGCTGTTGTTGAAGTCTGCCGTCACCTGAACGGTGTAGCCAGCGGCGTCGCTGCCGGTAAATCGCTGCTTTGTGGTCAGCGCACCCTGCTCCAGCTCCAGGCCGTCCTCGCCGGTGTAGCCCGGCAGCATGGTGACGCGGAGGGTGTAGGTCTGGCCGCTGCGCACCGCTCTTGTCAGGTCTGCCTCCTCCACGGCCACGCCCACATGGCTGGAAATGCGCATATCCACCAGACGGTAGAGGGTAAACGTCACGGTGGCCACGTTGCCCGCTTCGTCGGCGGCGGTGATGGTCACCGGCTTGCCATCGCCCTCGCTCAAGGGCAGCTCATACCGGCCGCCCGCGTCGGGGCGCACCTCTGCGGCTGTGCCGCTGCCGTAGGACACGGTCACCTTTACCTCATTGGCGTCCGTCACGGTGTAGATCACGTTGTCCGTCACGTCCATGACCTGCCGTCCGTTCTCGGTCTTGAGCGCCGCGCCGTTCAGGAAGTCGATCACCGGCGCGGCAGTGTCCGTTTCGCTGACGTCGCCGCAGCCGCACTTCTTCTCATGGGTAGTGGCGTCCCATTCATAGCTGTGGTTGGAATGGGGTCTCACCGTGTAGCCCTGGCTCATCAGGCTGTTCACATAACCGTTTTCCAGATGCTCGATCCCAAAGTAGGCATAGCCGGTCTTCAGCATATCCTTCAGCAGCTGGTCGCCGCCGCACTCGAGACCGCCATACTCGCCGCCGGACAGCTCACCCTTCGCGCCGATATCAAATTCCACGTTGCTGCGGAACTTACCGGCAGAGGCCACCAGCTTGCCGCCGTCCCCGATCGTGACCGCATTTCGGAACTCAGGCTCGCCGCTCTGCGCAGTCACGGTGAGCACACCGCCGCTGAGCACTTCGGTCTGATTTTCAACGGTGACGCTGCCGGTCAGTCCGACCGTACCGGCTTGCATCGTTATACGGCTTATCGTGCCGCCGGTCACCGCCGCCGAAGTGCCGTCCCTGGTCTGGAGGTGCCCCATGGCCGCGCCGCTGGCGGTCAGCTTAGCGCTGCCGTACAGCTCCACATCGCGCAGCACGGTACCGTTGACGGTCAGGTCCGCCGTATCCCTGACCTGCATGTTGCAGGATACCTCGCCGCCCGAAAGGATCACCGCCGCGCTGCCGCCGGCTGTGAAGGCGGTATTGCCGGCCTTATGGCCGTTGAGGTCCAGCGTGAACTTGCCGCCGTTGATGCTTACATCCTCCGCCGCGTCCTGATACAGCCTGACGGTATACAGGGCGGCGTCCTGCACGCCGGCAGAGAGGGTCTTGACTGCGGCCAGCGCCTCGCTCAGTGTCTTGTACCAGTCAACGCTGGCGCCGCTGCTGACGGAGGCCGTGAAGCTCTCGCCGCAGGCGCAGGTGCCGTCGCTGCGGATGCTGTGGGCGTGACTGATGACCTTGACGTTGGTCAAATTATCGGTTTCCCCCTGAATGAACTCGCTTATGTCGGTCCTGTAATAGACATAACCGATCTTCAGCAGCTCGCTCAGCGTGCGGCCGGCGGCGATGCCAAGCTTTTTGTATGTACCGCCTGCCAGCTCGCCGACGGCCTCCTCCGCAAATTCCAGCACTCCGTTGAATTTGGCTGTGGAATTGGGAACGACCGTCATCTTGACGCCGCCCCCGATGCGGACGTCCCCATCAAAGACGGGGGCCTCCCGCACGCTCAGCTCGCCGCCATCCGCATTGACCTGGCCGGTGACTTTCGCGTTGAAATGGACACGGACCTCACCGCCCGTCATATCGATGGTGCCCACGGTGCCGCCGTTCATGATCAGCAGCGCGTTGGCGCTCTCCACCTTGAAGGCCGACGCGCTGGCGTCGGGATAGAATTGCACGTTGGCGCTGCCCTGCAGCGTGATCCTGCCCAGCCCCTCCGCAGCGCTGACGGTCAGCGATGCACTGCTGACGGTCACGTCAGATACCAGCTTGCCGTTCTGGATGCCGATATCGGTCGTGCCGCTGATAGTCAGGCCGTCAGGCACGGTGGCCGTCTTGCCGTTGAGATCCAGCGTAAACTTGCCGCCGGTGATGCGCACATCCTCCGTCACATCCCGATGCAGCCTGACGGTGTAGCGGCTGGCGTTCTGCGCGTCGGCAGAGAGGGCCTTGACCTCGGCCAGCGCCCCGTTGAGCGTGTCGTATCCGGTGACCTCGCCCGCCGCGTCGGTCAGGGTAGCCACGAACTGGTACTGGCAGGTGCCGCATTTTCCGTTCGCATCGATGTCGGGGTGGCCGCAGGGCTCCAGCGTCACGTTGAAGACCCGGGACTCCGCCCGATAGCCGTGGAACGTCAGCTGGAGCTGGTACTGGCCGGTTTTCAGCGTGGTATTGCTGCTTACCGTAACGGTGCCGTTCCCGTCGCTGCTGACCTTAGGCGCATCCGCTGTCGACCACCCATCGATGGCGCTGGCGCGGTAATAGAGCTTGGCGTCGAATACCCAGCTCATGGCGCTGTCATACGTCGCCGTTACCTTCAGGCTGGGAATAGCGGGCGAGGTCTCGTAGACGGTCAGTGTGCCGCTCGCCGGTGTCTGCTGGATGATGCGCAGGGGTGCATCCACCACCTCGACCTCATGCAGCCGCTTCTGGCCGGGCACGGACGTCGTATCCGCATTGCTGTCATCCTGCCAGGCATCTGCGCCCAGCACCGACCGGTACGCTTTGCCCTCGCCCAGCAGATCCATCACGTTCTCATTCGGATCCATCAGGGTGATCATGTCGAAGTAGCCGCCGTTGAGCAGCAGCGTGCCGTCGTCATGCTGCACGATGCCGCCGCCGAATTTGCCGCTCTCGACGATGATCCTGCCGCCCTCTGCGGCATTGGGCACACACGGCTGCCCCACCTTGATGGACGCGCTGTCCGTCAGGGTCACCTCGGCGGTCTGTGCCGCGAAGAAGTTGTTCTCAGCCACCGTCAGCTTCCTGCCGTTGAAGTCGATGGTAAAGGTGCCCGCCGCGATGGTGTAGTTCGCTTCCACCGCCGCATCCGCCAGCATCCTCACGGTGCTGCCGTCCAGACGCGCCGCCGCGTTGACGGCTTCCTCGAAGGTCCCATAGCCGGTGGTCACACCGGCGGCGTCCGTCACCGTTGCCGCCGCCACCTCCGCGCCGCAGTTGTTGCACTTGCCGTTGGTAACGCCCGCTCTGTGGTCGCAGACGGTGACCTCCAGACTCTGCGCCGGAACGTCATTTCTGACATAGGTGCTGTTGAGGAACTTGTATCCATCGGTCACGTTGTCAAAGTCCCGATAGGCCTCGCTGCCCTTAATGGACACCGTGTCCGGTGTGAACGCCGCGCGGCTGGCAGCGGTGCCGCCGGCAGCCTTGAAGCTGGCGACTCCGCTGAGCCCGATGGTGAGCTCGCCCATGTCCGTATGGTTGACGCCGTAGCTTATGACCGTCCCACCGTCCAGCCGCTCGGGATTGCCGATAGCGGTCACGCGGCCCGTGCCGTTGACGAACAGATTCGCCTCGCTGGCGTCCATCATATTGATACCGGCGCTGAAGCCGTTGGTCTCATTGGCGGAGGACCCGTTTGTCAGCTGGCCGCCGTTGGCGTTCAGCACGCCGCCGCTGTTGACCGTCACCTCACTGCGGCTGGTCATCTGCAGGCCGACGCTGGCAAAGCTGTTGCCGCAGGGAGCCACGCCGCCGCTGGCGTTCACCGTGGCATTTTCAATGACCGCGTTATTGCCCAGATAGATACCGCCGCTGATGGGCTTGATGCTGGAATTGAGATTCTGCACCGCCGTGCCGCCGTTGGCGTTCAGCACGCCGCCGTCGGAGACGCTCACGCTGTTGCCGGACACGCCGTAGCTCTGGAGGCCGCTGCCGCCGTTGGCGGTGACGGTGCCGTTCTTCACGGTCACGTCGCCGAAGATGCCGTAGCTGATGCCGGCGCTTCCGGCGCTGCCGCCGTCCGCGACCAGCTCCGCGCCGCCGTCCACATAGACAGCGCCCTTCACGCCGCAGCTGTCCTTGGCCTTTACGTTGCCGATGCCGCTGCCGTTGGCCGTCACCCTCGCGCCCTGCTCCACGCGCAGCGTATTGCTGCCCATGTAAATGGCCGCGCCGCTGGTGCCGTTGTCAGAGCTGGTACCGTAGTAGTTGACGGTCAGCTCGCCGCCCGTGTACGCATCATATGCATGCGCAACGGTCAAATTGCCTTCCGCGCGCCAGCCCAGACCGTTGACAGTCAGCGTGGCGTCCTGCCCCAGCCCCACCGTCACATCGCCCTTGGACCACACGGCGCACTCGTTGGCGCCGCCGCCTGTGATGCTGCACTCGCCCACCACCTTCACGGTGGTTCCGGCCGGCAGGATCAGCGCATTGGAGCCCTCGGCCTCGATCTGCACCTTGTACAGATACAAATAGTTCTCGCCGGCGACCCATTGGTATCCGCCGTTGGCATCCAGGGAGACCTGGTTCTCTCCCGTGGTCAGGTCAAGGCAGGTGACCTTCTTCACCGCGCCTGTCTGCGCCGCCGCGACGCTTTTGACGTCCCGGGTCACGGTGTAGGTGTCGCTGCCGCCCCGCTTCTGTTCCGTCCGTATCTGGCCGGACGCGGCGGGCAGGTTCTCCGCCATCGCCGCCCACGCCGTGGCGGGCAGCAGGGAAAATACCATCACCGCCGCCATCGCCACCGACAGGAGCCGTTTTTTCAAACTGCTGTTGTTCATCTCACTTCTCCTTCTTGCCCACTTGACTGCCTGCTCTTCACTTCTCTTTCTTGCTCATTTGGCTGCTTACGTCTCTCATCTGACCGATGCATCAGGTGCAAAATTTGTATCCGGCTGCCGGAAGGAACGATGATCGTCCAGATCGGTTAATTATCATTTTACCATGGGGATCGCACAGAAGCAACATTTTTTAACGCATTATCTTCATAAACGGTAAAAACCACGATAGATGCACATTTTTTAATGACATTTAACAGCCCCCGCAAATCGCCCCTTGACATCCTCCGGCGCAGTCATGATAATATACATATTGCAGCTTTGCAGGATTTCTTTCGAAGACCGCGAGGAGGAACGGACCCCATGGAGAATTACAAATTTTCGACCTTACCCTATCAGCGCCCCGATCTGGAGGCCCGCCGCACCCAGCTGGCCCGGTGGCAGGACGCCGTGGAGCAGGCGGAGAGCTTCGATGCGCTGCGTGCGCTGCTCTTTGAGATGGACCGCGCCAACGGTGAGCTGTCCACCCAGTGCGCCATCGCCCACATCCGCCACACTCTGGACACCCGCGACGCCTTCTATGAAGCGGAGATCCACTACCTGCAGGACACCCTGCCCACACTGGGCGCCGCCGAGGTGGCGCTGAGCGAGGCCATCGCCTCCAGCCCCTTCCGCCCCGACATCGAGCGGGAGTTCGGCAGGCAGTATTTCGTCGCCATCGACCTGCAGAAAAAGCAGTTCTGCGAGGCCAACGTCCCCCTGCGCCAGCAGGAGTCCCGCCTGACCAACGAGTATCAGAAGATCATGGCCGCCGCCGAGATCCCCTTCGACGGCAAGACCCTGAATCTCTACGGCGTGCAGAAGTACTTCGAGCACCCCGACCGCGCCGTCCGCGCCGCCGCGGTCAAGGCGTACTCCGCGTTCTACGAGGCCAACGAGCCCCGTCTGGAGGAGATCTGGGACGAGCTGATCCGCATCCGCAACCAGATGGGCAAAAACCTGGGCTATGAGAACTACATTCCCCTGGGCTACCTGGAGCAGGGCCGCACCGACTACGGCGAGAAGGAGGTGGCCTCCTTCCGTGAGCAGGTGCGCACCGTCCTCGTTCCGCTGTGTCAGAAGCTCTATGACGCGCAGGCCAAGCGTCTTGGCATCGACCATGTCATGTGGCACGATGAAAAAATGGTGTTCCCCGACGGCAACGCCGAGCCCGCCGGCGATGCAGCATTCTTGGTCGAGACCGCCCGGAAGATGTACCACGAGATCAGTCCCGAGACCGGCGAGTTTATCGACTTCATGATCGACCACCAGCTGATGGACCTGGAGAACAAGCCCGGCAAGGCCTCCACCGGCTACATGACCAGCCTGCCCAGCCTGAAGGCCCCCTTCGTGTTCTCCTGCTTCAACCACACGATCTTCGACATGCAGGTCCTGACCCACGAGCTGGGCCACGCCTTCGCCGGCTACATGGCCATGCGCAGCCAGCCCATCTCGGACTATTACAGTGAGACCACCGACATCGCGGAGATCCACTCCATGTCCATGGAGCAGTTCGCCTACCCCTATGCCCAGTGGTTCTTCGGCGATCAGGCGGACAAGTTCCGCTTTGCCCATTTGCAGGAGGCGCTGACCTTTGTGCCCTTCGGCGTGGCTGTGGACGAGTTCCAGCACATCTGCTACGCCGATCCCCAGCTGACGCCCAAGGAGCGGACGTACCAGTGGCGCCTGCTGGAGGAGAAGTACATGCCCTGGCGCAGGTACGACAATGACGCCTTCATGGAGCGCGGCGGCTACTGGTATCACAAGCTGCACATCTACCTCTACCCGTTCTATTACATCAACTATACGCTCACCACCATGGGCGCCATGGAGTTCAAGAAGAAGTACGCCGAGGATAAGGCGGCGGCCTGGCAGGACTACCTGAAGCTCTGCAAGACCGGCGGCAGCCGCAGTTATCTGGAAACCCTGCGTTATGCGAATCTGGCAAATCCCTTCGAGGCTGGTTCCGTTGCGCGTGCCTGCGGCTACGCCGAGGACATCCTCCTCCGCCAGCTCGCAGAACAGGAGAAATAAGCGCTGTATCAACTGCAAAAGCTCCCCCTGCCGGCATATGCCGGCAGGGGGAGCTTTTCATACGCTTCCACCCAGCGGGGTCCTTATTCTTTCTTTCTGCGCTTGGACGCTGCGATCACCACCGCACCGGCCGCCGCTGCGGCCGCCGCCGCGACGATCCACACCACGGCGCCGTTCTGCGCCGCAGGCTCCTGCTCCTCCGCAGGCTCCTGCGCATCCGGCTCCGCCGGCGTGATGCCCGCGGCCAGGTCGGTCATGTCGTACAGTGCCGTCTGGCCGTTCAGCAGCCGCGCATAGGCCGTCAGGGCGCACAGCGCCTGCTCCGTGGCGATATCGTCCGCCGCGCCGTCCCGCGTGTGGCAGAATCCGCCGTCCTTATAGTAGGCGCACAGCGCATCCAGCAGGCTCAGGCCGTACTTGATGAACCGGCTGTCCTTGGCAGGATCGATGCCCAGCGTGGTCAGCGCGATGATGACCTGGGCGCAGGACTCGCTGTTCACCGTGCCCCAGCTGCTGTAACCGCCGTCAGAGAGCTGCATGTCGGACAGGGTCTGCACGGCCTCGTCCACCGCCGCCTGTACCGCCGCGTCGTCGCGGTACGCCGCCAGCGCCTGCACCGCCATGGCGGTCATATCGGGATCGGCGCTGTCACCGGACAGAGCCCAGCCGCCATCGGACAGCTGCTTGTCCAGAATGTAAGCCACCAGTGCCTCGCGGGAGGTCTGGTTGGCGTCCTCCGCCGCGGCGGGCACCTCATACCCGGCACTGTCCAGCGCGATCAGCGCGAAGATGGCGCCGTTAAGGCCCTGATACGTCACTTTGTCCATGTCTGCCAGCTTGGCCAGCAGATCATAGCCGCCCACGTCCGCAGGGTCCTTGCCGATGGCCGTCAGCGCCAGGATCACGCGAGAGTACTCGCTGAACTTCTTATCGCTGAGCTCGCCGCCCGCGTCCTGCACCGCCTTCACCACGCTGTCGTAGTAGCTGTCGGGCACCGTCCTGCCGCTGCGGGCCAGCGCGATGACCAGCCACTCGCTGCCGAAGGTCAGGTCGTTCTCGCCTGCCTTGTCCAGCGCCGTCTCATACTGGGTGCGCCACACGGTGTTCTCCTTGACGCCGGAGGTCTCCTGCTGCGCCTTCACCAGCGCGGCATACGTCTCCTCCGCCGCCACCAGCACCGCGTAGTTGGTGACAAGCGCCTTCTCCTCTGCCGGCAGCCTGTTGTAGGCCGTCCGTGCCGCTGCGATGGCGCTGCCGCTGTCCAGCGTCACATTCCCGATGGCGTCGATGAGCTTGATGACATCCGCCGCCGTCAGACTCTGGTCCGCCATGGCGCCGGCGTCGGGATCCTGCTTCCAGTCGGTGGTGTAGTACCACAGGATGTCGTCGCCGTCGGCCAGCTTCTTCTGAGTCAGCGCCACATTGGGCAGCACACCGTTGACCTTGTACAGCCAGCCGGAGTTGTCGCCGTGGGTGAACTCGCCGTAGGTGACGCCTCCCTTGGTCATGGACCGGACGTAGCCGCTGGCCGCGCCGGACTGGGTGATGCCGCTGTCCCTCAGCGCCTCGATAAAGGCGTGGTACACGGTAGAGCCCTTCTTTACGGTGACGCTCTTACCGTCCATCCACATGCCCGCCGGCGTGCGGATAGACACGGTGACGGTAATATCCTCGTTCTCCTCGGGCGGGTTCACCGGCACATCCGGCTCGCCGCTGCCGGTGGCGTGGCCCGGCTTCACCGCTGTCTTGCTGAAATCATAGATATTGTACGCCTTGCCGCCGTTGGCGCGGAACTGCGCCAACGCTACCAGGGCCCGGAAGCCCTGCTCCGTGGCCAGTGCGTTGTCCTCACCGGCGTACAGGAAGCCGTTGTTGGCGTCATTGGCATAGCGCAGCATGTCCTCCACCAGCGTGATGCCGCTGGCGCACAGCACCGTCTCGGGATCCACGCCCGCGGCAATGAAGCCGATGATGAGCATGGCGTCGCTGTTGGCGTTGCTGTAATAGCCCGCGCCGGCCACATGGTTCGCCGCGCCCTGCACCAGCTTATCCAGCAGCGTCTTGGCGCTGCTGCGATCGGTGTAAGCGCTCAGCGCCGCCATGGCCGCGCCCGTGGTATCGGGATCGGCGTAATACGTGCCGCCGTAGCTGCTGCCCAGAATGCCGTTGGATTCCGCCGCCGCGATGGTGGCGATCAGCGTCTCGATCTGCTGGTCAGTGAGCTTCACGCCGCCCTGCATATTGGCCAGCAGCACGTAGGGTGCCGCCCACACGGTGACGCCGCTCATATCCATGGCCTTCAGCAGCGCCCCGTTGTTCACGGCCTTGCTGCTGCCCTGGGGATACAGCTCCGTGCTGTCCACGCCCAGCGCCCGCAGCACCAGCTCGATGCGGCTTCTGGCGCCGGCGTCCGTCGTACCGGATGCCTCGGCGATCAGCAGATCCATGATGTTCTGCCGTGCCGCATCGGTGAGTCTGGCGGTCTTACCCGCCAGCTGGCCGTAGGCCGCCATGTCCATGGCGCTCCAGCCGTCCTTGGTCGCGGTGAGGGTGGCCGCGATGGAATCCATCAGGGCGGTATCATCCACGATCCACGGCAGAGATACGCCGAACAGCTCCATGAGCTTGTCGTTCACCTGCTGCCACGTGGTCAGCTTCATGCCCTCCACCGCGGCCTGCTCGCTGCTGCCGGTAAAGCTGTTGCCTGCGGCCTTCCACTGGCCGTCCGGCTTCATGCAGTTTCCGTAGACATTCTTGACGGTGATCTGGTTGTCCAGGCCCGCCAGCGTACCGCCCAGCCGTCCGGCGAAGCCGCCGGTGTAGCCGTAGGTGGACGTACCCGTCACCGACACCAGCCCGGCGCCCACAGCGTTCTCCGCCGCACTGATGCCTCCGGCGAAGCCGCCGGTGTAGTCCGTACCGGTGACACTGCCCAGACTGTAGCAATTCTTCACCGTGCCGTCGCTGATACCCACAAAGCCGCCGGTGTAGGACTTGCCCCGCACCTCGCCTTCGGCATGGCTGTCATAGATGCTGCCGCTGTTGTCGCCGGCAAAGCCGCCCACCATCACGCCATCCGGCGCGGTGACGCTGCCCTGCGCGGCACTTCTGGTGATGCTGCCGCTGTTCTCGCCCACCAGGCCGCCCACCTTCTCCTTGCCGGAGACGCTGACGGCGGCGGTACACTTATCCACGGCGCTGGCCACGGAGAACAGGGTCTCCTGATCGCTGAGGCCCTCGTTCAGGCCCACCAGACCGCCCACGGCGCGGCTGCCGCTGACCGTACCGGACACGGTGCAGCTGCCGGCAAGGCCGGCCTTGCTGCCCGCCATATCCTGGCGATCCAGCTCTGCCCGGGCCCAGCCCACCAGACCGCCCACGCGGCTGCCGCCGGTGACGTTCACATCGCTGAGATGCAGGTTCTTGATGACCGCACCCAGCGTCACATTGAAGAATCCGGCGTTGTCGCCGCCCTTCACCGTCACATGGGACACGGTGTGGCCCTGGCCGTCAAACATGCCCGTAAAGGGCGCGGACGCGCTGCCGATGCCGGAGAACGTCACGCCCGACAGGTCCAGATCCCTGGCCAGCTTGTAGTTCTTCGCCAGCACTGCGGGGTCCTTGGACGCCGCCAGCGCCTGAAGCTCCGCCACGGTGGAAATGGTCTCCCACTGGATGGTGCTGCCGTCCAGTTCCGCCCACAGCGGGCCCTGGAACTGGTTCTCGGTGGTGCCCTCGAACCACAGCACCCTGTCGCCGTCCTTCACCGACGCCGTGGAGGCGCTGACGTTGGACAGGGCGTCGTTGATGGTGAACATCCAGCCATCCGGCGCGTTGACTGCATGGCCGTTGATGGTGTGGATGAACCGTCCGAAGGTGGCGGTGGTGGAGTAGCTGTACGTCAGCTTGCCCTGCGCCTGAGCCGCGTCCATCACGTCCACCACGCGGGTGTTGCCCGTGCTCTCCACGGTGACATCCACCACGCTCTTGTGGTCGAAGTCGAAGGTGTACGTCTCCTTGTCATACGTCACCACGGCCACGTGTACGGTGATGTCCGCGGTTTTGGCCGTCTCCGGCGCCTTCACCGTGGTGAGATAGGGCAGGCCGCCGTTCACCGCGTCGTCGCGGGTCCAGATGCCGCTGCCCAGCTCCCGCACGAAGTCCGCCAGCCGCATCTGCATGCCGGTTCGCGGCTCCGCGCCGTAACCGTGAGCGCCGGTGTTCTCGCTGTTGTAGTAGCAGTTCCACACGCCTTCAGACTGGTCGTACTGGAAGCCGCTGTCCGGCTTGTTGCCGCCGATGAAGCCGTTGCCCTCTGCGCCCGTCACCGTGACGATACCCGCAGCGTAGCAGCTCTCATAGGCGTTGCCCTGGAATACGGAGCGTCCCACGAAGCCGCCGGAATAGCCGCGGCCCGACACGTTCCCCAGTGCGAAGCAGTTGCGGATGGTGCCGCCGTAGCCCAGGCCCACAAAGCCGCCGGCGTAGTCGCTCTGGGTGCTGACGCTCATGGAGGTCCAGCACCGCTCGATGAGGCCGCCCTCCTCGTTGGCGCCCACGAAGCCCGCGTGGCCCGTGGAGGTAGTGGAGTTGGAGGTCAGCGTACCGCCCTCCACATAGCTGTCGCGGATGGTGCCGTAGTTCCGGCTGACCATGCCGCCCAGCACCGCGCCGGTGTCGGCGGTGATGTTGGTGTTCACCACGGCGCACTGCTCCATGAGGCCGTAGTTGTTGTGTACCAGCACCGCCGCGTTGTCGGAGAACAGCACGTTGGCGTTCTCCACCTTCAGATCGTAGATATAGCCGCCGGCCCCCACGTACCAGAACAGGCCGGAGTCATAGTTGCTCAATGTCAGGCCGCGGATGACGTATCCGTTGCCGTCCAGCACGCCGTTGAACCGGTTGGTGGTGTTGCCGATGGACTTGGTCTTGGTCTGATAGGCCGCCGACAGCTGGGAGAAATCCAGATCGTTGGCCAGATAGTATTTCTTGCTCCACTCCACCTTCTGCTGGCTGTCGGAGCTGCTGTCTGCGGGATCGGAGGGCATATCCTCCACGTTGGCCAGGTCGATCCACTGCTGGGCGGAGGTGATGGCGACCCACGTGTCGTCGTGGTCGTCCGGTACCTCCGGCGTGCCGCTGCCGTCATAGATGACCGCCTGGGACGGGCGGCTGTCCGTCAGGCCCATTGTCTCCAGGATGTCCGCGTCGGAGTGGGCGATGACCTGCGCGGCATAGCGCCGCCCGGCGGCGAAGGTGTTGCCCAGATCCGCCATGCCCGCATTTCCCGACACCTCCACGGGGGTCAGGGTGCGATAGCTGCCATCGTCCTCTACAATGGACAGCAGGATGGTGTAGATCTGCTCCGCCGTGAAATAGGGCTTCTTGTCCCAGCGCAGGACCGTACCCTCCCACTTCACATTGGTGACGGTGGACATGCGGTCATAGGGCATCTGATAGCCCGCCACATACTCGTCCACGTACTCCAGAGAAGGCTCGGTGTACGCGCCGTCCACCACTGCCGTCACCGTGGCGTAGTACACGCCCTCGCCCTGCTCCGCCAGCTCGGCGGCGCAGTCATAGTCGGTCTCAGTGCCGTTGGCGGGGAAGGCCGTGGCGCGGGCCAGCACCATCTGGGTGTAGTCCTCGCCCTCCACAAGCTCTGCGGTCTGCCGCCACAGGGTGATGACATACCCCTCCGCGCCGTCTACCGCGTCCCACGTCAGCTGGGAGGAGGCCAGCATGCCCACACCGTCCTCCACCTCCATGGCGGAGGAGTTGGTGAGATGCACCTGCTCCAGCCCGAACTCCACGTTCTGAGCCAGCACGGGGTCCTTGACCACCGGTGCCAGCTTCTGCCACTTCAGCACCGGCATGCCGCCGTTGCGGCCCGCCACATGCTCAAAGGCGTCGCTGATGGTCAGCTCCTGCATCTGCTGGGCGGTCTGCGCCGCCGCGCCGCTGTTGCCGTCCGTGCCGCTGTCCAGATAGAAGCAGTTGCTGATTCTGCTGTTGGCGCCCGGGGCGATAGCGCCGGTATTGGTGCCGGTAACGGCGCCGCTGTTGTAGCAGTTGGCCACCGTGCCCTCGAAGCCGCCGTAATAGCCGCGGATACCGCCGCCTGCGTAGCTGCCGCCGGTGATGCTGCCGGTGTTGTAGCAGTCGCTGATGTTTACCTCATGGGTGTTGCCGCCGCTGATGCCGCCAGCCCGCGCCTTGCCGCTGATGTCGCCGGTGTTGTAGCAGGCGCTGATGGTGACCACGGTGCTGCTGCTGGCGTTCTTGCCCAGGATGCCGCCGCCGTTGTTGCCGCCGCTGACGGCCACTTCGCTGCCGCACTCCGTGATGGTCACGGTGCTGCCCTTGGTGCGGGCCACAAGGCCCGCCGCGTCGCCGCTGCTGCTGTCGGTGCCGGCGGCGATGCCCTGCACCACCACGCCGCGGATCTCCGCGTCCTTCACCACGCCGAACAGGCCCGCGTACCGGGCCTCCGCCTTCATGCGGGACACCGTATGACCCTGGCCGTCAAAGCGGCCCGTGAACTCATGGGAATCTGCGCCGATAGGCGTCCAAGCGCCATCGCCCAGGTCGATGTCCTCCGTCAGGACGGCGTATAGCCTGGTGCTGCCGTTCCCTGCGTTCACCGTCTGGGCCAGCCACGCCAGCTGCTCGCCGTTCTCGATCTCGTAGGGGCTGGCCTCCGTGCCGTCGCCCGCCTCCGGCGCCGTGACGGTCTGACCGTCCCAGGCGGTGGAGGGCTCCAGCACCACCGGCACCGTCACATCTCCGCTGACCTCCAGCGTCTGGCTGACCTTGGCGTAGCCCTTGGCCCGCACCGTGTAGGTGTAGGTGCCGTCGGGCAGCCGATAGCTGCCGTCCTGCTCCGCCGCCACGGTCTTGCCGTTCCACTGCACCGTCACCGCCGCGCCAGCGTCCTTGGGCGTCACGCTGAATCGGACGGTGCGCTTTTCCACCGGCGTCAGCGTGATATCCTTCCGGGCCGCGCCGCTGACCTCGATGGTGCTGCTCTCATCGGCATAGCCGAAGGCGAACGCCGTGTAGCTGTATGTACCCTCCGGCAGGCGGAACGTCCACACGTTTCCGTTCTGCTTGCCCTTTGCGCCGTCGATGCGTACCTCCGCGTCCTCCGGCGTCACGGTAAATGTCACCTCATACGTGGTGATCTGCCACGTCAGGATGGGATAGCCCCCGTTGATGCTCTTGGCGTCCTGCATGAACGCCTCGCCCAGTGCCGCAGCGCTGTCCAGCGTTTTCAGCTGCTGCTCCGTCACCTTCACAGCCTTGCTGTCGCCGACGCTCAGCGTGTCGGGGTAGTAGCAGTTGGCCACCACCGTCGAACTGTAGCTCACCTTGCCGAACACCGCGCCCGCGCCGCTGCCGGTAACGCTGCCCGCGGCATAGCAGTTCTTCACCGATGCGTAGCGGCTGTCCACATACGCGCTGATGCCGCCGGAATACCAGCCGCCGCCGGTGATGGTGCCGGTGCTGTAGCAGTTCTCCACTGCCACCTGGCCGCTGATATTGGCCGCGATGCCCGCCGCGCGGTGGCCTTCGGAGGTCACATCCCCCACATTGCCGCAGTTCTTGATGAACTTTTCGGCGCTGCTGGACCCGCCGGCCACATAGCCCACGATGCCGCCCACATACTGGCCGCCCTTGACGGACGCCCTGTTCAGGCAGTTCTCCACGCCGCCCGTGGTGCCGTATAGCTGGCCCACGATGGCCGCGATGCCGTATCTGCTGGAATCGCTGGTGACCTCCACGCGGCCCTCCACCGTCACATTCCGGACGGTGCCGCCATAGACGGTGCCGAACAGGCCGTAGTCCATGGGCGTACTGCCGGTGACGTACAGGTTCCGGATGGTGTACCCCTGCCCGTCAAAGGTGCCCTTGTACGCTTTGCCGGTGCCATTTCCGATGGGCGTCCACGCCTCATCGCCCAGGTCGATGTCATTGCACAGCACCGCGCTGAAGCTGGTGCCGTCGGACACACCGGCGTTCACCTGCTGGGCCAGCCACGCCAGCTCACTGCCGCTGGTGATCTGGTACACGCCGTCCACTGCGGCGGGCTCGCTGATGTCGCCCGCTCCCTCCCAGGCGGACTTGGCCGTCATGGGGATGGTCACGCTCCGCGTCCCGCTCTCGCTGACGCCCGTCAGGTCCACGGTACCGCTCTGCTTGCCGTAGTTGGCGCTGCGGAAGCTCCAGTCGTAGGCGTAGCCTGCGGGCAGACGGAACGCCATGCCGTCGGAGCCTTCCTCCGCCGCCATGTCCCGCTCACCGGTGCGCACCGTCAGCTTCCCGCCGTCCACATCGGTCTTGCCGTCCGCATAGGCAAACGTCACCGTGACCACCGGCTTCTCCGCCAGCACCACCGGCTCCTGTGCGTCGCCGCTGACGGTGACGCTGCCCTGCACCGCCGCGTAGCCGAAGGCGGAGACGCTGTAATAGTAGGTGCCCGCCGCCAGGGTATACGCCGTGCCGCTGTCCGCCGCGATCAGCGCCGTCCGCGCCTCATCGCCGTACAGCGAGAACTCCGCGTCCGCCGGCGTCAGCTGGAACGCCACACGGTACACCCGCGTCCACACGGCGTACAGGTCGGTATTCTCCGTGATGGTGATACTGCCCTTGTCGGCATAGGCCACCGCGCCGTCCGGCGTCGTGGCCCAGCCCTCAAAGCGGTAGCCGTCCCGCTTGAACGTATTGGCCTGCAGCGTGCCGCTGCCGAACACGCCCTGCTGCACCGTGGTCTCCGTGCCGTCGTTGGCATGGAAGATCACCTGTGCCGGCAGCTTCGCCTGGAAGTTGCTGAGCCACATGCAGTTGCTGCCGCTGCTGGCCCAGCCGCGGTAATAGGAGATGGTGATGACGTCATCGGCGTTGGCCTGCACGGTGGCCGTGCCGCTGTCCTTCCCTTTGACGATCTCTGCCCCGCCGCCGCCGTAGCTGCTGTACGTATACAGCGTCTTGCTGCCGTTCTTCACCTCCATGCCGTTCTGGGTAGCGCCATCAAGCTGGTAATCGAAGGACAGTTCCGCCGCCTGCAGCATCGTCACCGTCAGGGTGGACCGCGTATACGTGTCGTCCCTCGCAGTGTTGCCAGACTTCAGCTTGTCGCCGTCCTTGACAAAGCCCAGCTTGGCCGCGTTGGCCACGGTGGCGATGCCCTCCCACTCGTTGAAAAAGCCCTCCAGCTCCGCGTCGGCGGCGCTGGCCAGCGTGGACACACCGTACCGTCCGGTGTCCTCGCTGCTGCGGTAGACGTCCTCCGCCCACACGCCGGTAGGCAGCATGCTGGTGAGCATCAGCACCACCAACAGCCACGATACCACTCGTTTCTTCATGTCTCTGTCTCCTTTTATCTGTAAATTTTCTGTCTTATAAGAGAAGGAGGCGGAAGGGGTCGGCAAACCCCTCCCGCCCTTATGGAAAGCGGACGGCTTGCGCCGTCCCGACTTGACTGCGGGCGGATGACGCCCCTCCCGCGAAAAAACCGGCCTCCCTGACGGGACAGCCGGCGCATTTGCCGCAAAAAAAGGCCGGTCCGTCCCTGTCGGGATGGTCCGCGCCCACTTCTGCTCTCTGCCACAACGAAGAAGCGCCGCTGTGTACCTGTTCTCCGCCGTGCAATTCTCCTGCCCTAACGCCCCGAGGCTGCCGCCTCCCGTACATGACCTACCTTCTCAGGACATCCGTCCCAATGGCTGCTGTTCACCACACGGCGTCTCCGCCGCTTTGGTCACTTCCTTGCGTTTACAGTGCCGTCCGCAGAGGGTCTTACCCCTATTTCTTCAAAACTGCCGCCTGACCGTTTCCGGCCGTTACGGCGCGCAGCCACACGTCGTCACAGAACACGTTATCCACTTGTCGGTCCGGTGTCCACCGAACTACTGTATACTATATACGCCTTTCCGTCTCTTGTCAACGGCGGCGCTCGCCAAAAGCTGCCAAAACCCGCGAAAAAACAGGACAGGGACGCACCTGCCGTGCGTCCCTGTCCTGTTTTCAGGAAGGAAACTTTCCGCTGTTACCTCATAATATGTGCGCTCACTCCGCCAGGTACTTCAGTGCGACAGCGCTCATACCCGCCACGCCGGAGCGCATCACGTTCTCGTCGAACACGATCTTGCCGTTGTGCAGGGACACCATGTGCTCGCCGCGGCCCGCGTCGATCATCATGAACGCCGACGGCGTATTGGTGAGCTTGCCGAAGAAGCTGAAGTCCTCGCTGCCGGAGAAGGGGCGGTCGAGGTGGATCACCTTGTCCGCGCCCAGCTCCTCCGTGACCGCCTGCTCCACCAGATCGATCATGGCGCCGTCGTTGTACTGGAGGGCGTAGCCCTCCTCCAGCTTCACCTCGATGTCGCAGCCGAAGGCGAACCCGATGCCCTTGCAGATCCGGTCGACCTCCTCGATGGCGGTATCCCGTGCCGTGTCGCTGAAGCTGCGCAGCACCGCCACCATCCGGGCCTCGCCGGCGGTGATGTTCACCGCGTCGCCGCCGGACATGGTGCCCACCGTCAGCACGGCGGAGTCCATGGGGTCGATGCGGCGGGACACCACCGTTTGCAGCGCGGTGATGAGATACCCCGCGCAGGCAATGGCGTCGTGGGCGGTGTGGGGTGCGGCGCCATGGCCGCTCTTGCCGTGTACGGCGATGTGGAACAGATCCACCGCACTGGTGAAGTACCCCTTATAGAGCTGCATCCGACCCACCGTGTCATTCTCGGAGGGGCAGACGTGCTGGCCGAAGATGGCGTCCACGTGGGGGTTCTCCATGACGCCCGCCGCCACCAGCGCCCGTGCGCCGCCGGGCATGGTATCCTCGCTGGGCTCAAAGATGAACTTCACCGTACCCGCAAAGGAGTCCCGCATATGGCACAGGGTCTTGGCCGTGCCCAGCAGCATGGTGGTGTGCAGGTCGTGGCCGCAGGCGTGCATGACGCCCTCCGTCTGGCTGGCAAAGGGCACGCCGGACTCCTCGTGGACCGGCAGCGCGTCGATGTCGGCGCGGAGCGCCACGCACTTGCCGGGTCCCTTGCCGCCGTGGAGCAGACCCACCACTGCGGTGGGCAGGGGCTGCTGGATCTCGTCCATGCCCATCTTCTCCAGCTCCCGCCGGATCAGGGCGCTGGTGCGCACCTCCTGCATCCCCACCTCCGGATGGGCGTGGATGTCCCGCCGGATGGCCACCAGCTCATCGAAAATACGATCTACATACGTCTTGATCTCAGACATTTTCACTACCTCACTTCTGAATATCCGCTTAGCTTACAGCCAGCCGCTCATCACGCCGGCCACCAGCACGGAGGTGATGGATACGGTGACCATACCGGCCACCAGCATCTTGGGCATGATCTGGGCGTTGATGGCCGCCCGTTCCTCGGCGTTGGCGCCGGTGGACTCGGACACCTCGTTGGAGATGATGACGGTTCCCGGGAAGCCGAACAGGCAGGAGCTGCCGATGGCCATGGACATCTGCCAGCTGTAACCGAAGATCTTGCCCACCAGAATAGACACGACGGAGAAGGCGATGGTGCCGATGACTACGCACACCAGCAGAGGCACCACCATGCCGCCCACCATCTCAGGGGTGGCGGAGGCCAGATTGGTGAAGATGGACAGGGTGATGATGGGCATCACGATGCCGGTGGCGTGGGCCTTGCCCAGCGCGTCCTCATCCAGGAAGCCCAGCTCCTTGCACAGCACGCCGAAGATCAGGCACCACACCAGCTTGTTGATGGCGTCGTGGAACAGGCTGGACACCCACACGGACAGCAGCGCCACCAGAATGACCTTGGCGATGATGGCGTTGGGGGTGTTGTACTTGTCGGGCAGCGCGGGGATCAGCTTCTTGCGGCCCGCAGCAGCCGCCTGCACGGCGCCGGCGGCGGTGTCTACCTGCAGTTCACCGGCGTCGATCTGCGCCTTGATGCGCTTGGCCTCGCTCTTGAGGCACAGGGAGGCCACGGGGTAGCCCACGAAGCCCTGGGCACACATGACCAGCGTGGCGAACACCGCCAGATCGGGGAGGTTGGCCTTGTTGGCCATATCCTGCATGGTCAGCGTGGCCACCACGCCGCCGGACAGAATGGGAGCGCCCACCAGCGCGAAGCCGCGGTCAACGATCAGCTGTCCCAGGAAGAATACCGCGGCGGAGATGGCGACGCAGGCCACGGCGGCAATGATGACGGTGCGCCACTGTGCGCCGAAGTCACGGAGCTTGATGGTGGTGCCCAGATGCACCAGCAGCATGGTCACCAGCAGGCCGGCCATGCTCAGCAGCGTGGAGTCGGCAAACATGGTGGTGGGGAAGATGCCTGTCCAGAAGCCGGCCAGGAACACCACGGACGCCACCAGCAGCATGGATACAATGGCTTTTGTTTTGGCGGAGATCATGTCTCCGATCGTGAACACCACGAAGATGACCGCCGCAGCTAAGATCGCATTCATTTTGATTTTCTCCTTTTCCGTTTGTGATTTCCGTTTATCTCTAAACTCTGCCAATAAAGAAAGCGGCCCCGCCTGAACGACGAAGCCGCTTATCGACCCTTGTGAGGAGATCGAACCACGTATGTCATTTCAGCCGGTATCCATTCTGGTCGCCGTAATAATAGGCGCACCGAAAGTAGCCCCGATAGCAGGAGCTGTTACCGGCATAGTTACAGGAGGCGGCCTGGATCTTGCCCATGCCGCTGCGGACCATATCCTGCTGCATCATGTGACGGGTCATGGCTGTCTCCTTTCCGCCGGCACCGGACCGGCATCACTCATTGTGCTGATTTTAGAACTTTAAAACGTAAAAGTCAATTGGGCACAGTCACAACATTCGCCCCCTATTTTTCGCTGTTTTTGTCGATACCGCACATAGACGCACCGTGAATGGTCACGTATAATAATACGAAAGCGCGGATACCGTCAGGGCGAGGCTCTGTGTGTCCGCGAGAAGTGCCGAAGGAGAATCGTATGACCGTTCGCATCCAGACCAACTGTACCTGTTGTCTGCCCGCCTGCTGTGCGGGCCTGGTCTGCTGCGCCCATTTCCGTCATACGATCTCTGCCGAGTAACGCGGCTCCTGCCGCAGCCACACCGTATTCTTTGAGAACGGTGGGAGATGTGTGACATCTCCCGCCGTCCTTTTTTATTTTGGAGGGTTCAACATGAGCAATACCGCAGAAATTGCACGCGCCATGGCAACGACCATGGAAAATGCGGCCATACCTATGTACGGGAAAAAGCTGCGTCTGCCGGACCGCAGCGCCATCATCGCCCTGCTCAAGGAGCTGCGGCGGCTGTTCTTCCCCGCCTATTTCGGCGACCCGCAGCTGATGGCCCTTCCGGCAGAGAACTATGCCGCGCTGCTGCTGGAGCGCATCGAAACGGGGATGACGGCCCAGATCGCCCTGGCTCTGCCGGACGGCGAGGCGGCTCAGGCCGCCCAGATCACCGAGTCCATCATGGCGGAGCTGCCCCGCATCCAGCAGATGCTGCTGACGGACATCGAGGCCACCTTCGACGGCGACCCCGCCGCCGCCAACAAGGAGGAGATCATCTTTGCCTACCCCGGCCTGTTCGCCATCTTCGTCTATCGCATCGCCCACGAGCTGTACCTGCGCCACGTGCCCATGATCCCGCGGATCATGTCGGAGTACGCCCACAGCCGCACCGGCATCGACATCCACCCCGGCGCTCAGATCGGTCCCTGGTTCTTCATTGACCACGGCACCGGCATCGTCATCGGCGAGACCTCCGTCATCGGCAGCCACGTCAAGCTGTACCAGGGCGTGACGCTGGGCGCGCTGTCGCCTCGGGCGGGCCACGCCAGCCTGCCGGGCAAGCGGCACCCCACCGTCTGCGACGACGTGACCATCTACTCCGGCGCGTCTATTCTGGGCGGTCAGACCGTCATCGGCGAGCACACCGTGGTGGGGGGCAACGCCTTCCTTACCAGCTCCGTGGCCGACAACACCCACGTGGTCATCCATGCGCCGGAGATGGTTTTCAAGAACGCCTGAATGTATAACTATTCATTTTCCACGCTTTTTCGTGCATAAATAATTTCCATCAGGAAGTATTTTACTTCCTGATGCGCCTCATCCGGAATTCATGAGGAAATCACCGGCGGACGCGGCCCTTTTGCGGGCGGTGCCCGCCGGTTTTCTGTCCATTTCGGCAAATCTGCTGCCGAATTTTTGTGTACTTCGCGGAGCGCCGGCGGACACACGTTTCTTGCCTTCGCCGCCGCATCTGTATTATAATGTGTACAGGAACATGTGAGGAGGCGCTTGTATGGAACGCATCAGTAAGGAAAACTACTATCTGGACATCGCCGAAACGGTACTGGAGCGGGCCACCTGTCTCCGGCGGGTGTACGGCGCCATCATCGTCAAGAACGACGAGATCATCTCCACGGGCTACAACGGCGCGCCGCGGGGCCGCCGGAACTGCGTGGACATGGGCTTCTGCACCCGCGAGGCCATGCAGGTACCCAGGGGTCAGCGGTACGAGCTGTGCCGCAGCGTCCACGCCGAGGCCAACGCCATTATCTCCGCCAGCCGGCGGGACATGGTGGGCAGCACCCTGTACCTGGTGGGCCGCGATGCCCGGACCGGCGCGCTGCTGGGAGACGCCACCAGCTGCGCCATGTGCCGCCGCCAGGTCATCAACGCCGGCATCAGCCGCGTCATCATCCGCCGGACGGAGGCGGAGTTCCAGGTGGTGGACGTGACGGACTGGGTCCGGCAGGAGGATGATGTGCCCGCTCTGTAAGGCGCGAAAAACCGTACATCCGGCCTGCGGCGCAAGTGCCGCCTGGCCTGATCGCGCCAGTGCGCGGCGCGAAAGCGTCTGCGCTCCGGCGGCAAAATACAACTGAAAAAAGGAGAATGTGTGATGTTGAACGACTCTAAGATCGCCGCCTACACGGCGATCCTGCGGGAGGAGCTCCTGCTGGCTACCGGGTGTACAGAGCCCATCGCCGTCGCGTACTGTGCCGCAAAACTGCGCGAGGTGTTGGGCGGAAAACCGGAAAAAGTGCTGGCCGAGGTCAGCGGAAACATCCTGAAAAACGTGAAATCCGTGGTGGTTCCCAATACGGCGGGCCGCCGCGGCATCGACGCCGCCATCGCCGTGGGCATAGTGGCAGGCGACGCCGACGCGGAGCTTCAGGTCATCGCCAACGTGACGGAGGAGGACACGGCGGCCATCCAGGACTATCTGGACCGGACGCCCATGGAGATCACCTGCCCTGAAACGCCCTGCCTGCTGGACATCAAGCTGACGGGCTGGCTGGGCGGGCACAGCGCCTGCGTCCGCGTGGCCAATAATCACACCAATATTATTTACATGGCACGGGACGGGCAGGTCCTGAAGGAGCTGCCGGTGACCGGCAACGCCGAGGATCATCTCCAGGACAAGTCCGTGCTGAACGTCAAGGACATCATCACATTCGCTGAAACCATACCCATAGACGTGATACGGCCCACGGTGGGGCGGCAGATCGAGAAGAACACCGCCATCGCCGCCGAGGGGCTTCGAAACAGCTGGGGCGCTAACATCGGCTCCACCCTGCTGCAGGGCGGGACGGACTGGGCCACCCAGGCACGGGCCTGGGCCGCCGCAGGCTCCGACGCCCGCATGAACGGCTGCGAGATGCCGGTGGTCATCGTGTCCGGCTCCGGCAACCAGGGCATCACCGCCTCCGTACCCGTGTGGAAATACGGGCAGCTGATGGGGGCCGACGAGGAAAAGATCCTGCGGGCCGTGTGCCTCAGCGACCTCATCACCATCCACCAGAAAACCGGCATCGGACGGCTCAGTGCCTACTGCGGGGCGGTGTCTGCCGGTGTGGGCGCGGGCTGCGGCATCGCATGGCTGCGGGGCGCGGACTACGAGGGCATCTGCCACACGCTGGAGAACGCCGTGGCCATGATCTCCGGCTGCATCTGCGATGGGGCCAAGGCCAGCTGCGCCAGCAAGATCGCCATGGGCGTGGACTGCGGCATTCTGGGCTACAACATGTACCGCAACGGCGACAACTTCCGCTCCGGCGACGGCATCGTGGGCGACGATGTGGAGGACACCATCCGCCACGTGGGTGTGCTGGCCACGGAGGGTATGCGGGAGACGGACCGCGTGATCCTGAAGATCATGACGGAGTGAGGAACGCCGCGCGGCGGCAGAAAGCGTAAAAAGGAGGACCACCCTGCGGGTGGTCCTCCTTTTTACCGGGGTGCGGGGAACGCGCCTGCGCAGCGCGGAACTCTCCCCGCTGGGGACATGGCGGAAACATGAGCGGGCCGTCGGGGCCGCCGGCCCCTACGGGGTGCGTCTATCTGGGTGCGCCGGTATTCGGGAAACCGCCGATATGGACGCAACAATCCCGCTGCACGATAACAGACCGGCGCGTCTCCGCGCGGTACGCGGGAGCGGCAGCGGGGATGGGGTTACAAGCGATTCGTTGTACGGCGATCAGCATATATTTGGGTTTTCGCGGGGTACACGGCGGCGTTTTATGACACGGTCAGCCGCGCAGGAAGTCTTGAAACCTGCGGTTTCAAGCAGCATTTTTGGTCACTTTTGGGGCTGCGGCCAAAAGTGACCCGCGCTCGGGAGCGCGGAATACTCTTCGCCGGAGACATGAAAGGAACGAGCAACGGGCCATCGGGGACGCCGGCCCCTACGGGGTGCGTCTATCTGGGTGCGCCGGTATTCGGGAAACCGCCGATATGGACGCAACAGTCCCGCTGCACGATAACAGACCGGCGCGTCTCCGCGCGGTGCGTGGGAGCGGCAGCGGGGATGGGGGTACAAGCGATTCGATGCGGAACCTTTTTGTACCGTGGTTGGAATCGGACAAGGGAAATCCAAAAACCGTTGGTTTTTGGCGGCGTTCTTTTCCATATTTCTTTCGCTGTTGAAAGAAATATGGCCGCCGGCGGCATAGAGAAAAAGGTTGTCGGGCCGCTGCGGCCAAAAGTGACCCGCGCTCGGGAGCGCGGAATATTCCCGCCGGAGGGAGCGATCCGAGCGCCGCCGGTGGCGGATACCGCGAGGTGAGCGAGTGGCCGCGGTCAAAATTTCAAGCGCCCGCCGTCAGGCAGCGCAGAAATTTCGGGCACCGCAGCAGTGTTCCTTTTCGAACATAAATCGGGCCGCCGGCCCCTACGGGGTGCGTCTATCGAGCTGCGCCGGAAAATGCGGACGGGGTGCGGGGCGAAAAAAGCGAGATCAGCCATCGATAGAACGAGGTGCGCGATAGGCGCCGGGGGTGGTGAGAGCAGGAGATGCCATAGCGCGGGGACAAAATAGGAATATTCTGCTTTTCCACTTTTTTCATTCTCGGAAACGTTTTCGGCGCAAAGCACTATGTTTGCTGAAAAATGGCGATTTTTAACGGGTCTGTATGCAGCGTTAACGAAATCTGTACTTTTCAGAACGTTTATTAGCGCCAATTTTATGAAGATAGTGTTACCATATGAACATCAAGTTTCGACAATCCGGATGTCGAAAGGAAATCTCGTAAAGGAGTGTGTTTTTGTGACAACATTTATCATTGGTCTTGTCATCCTGCTGGGCGGCGCGGCCCTGTACGGCCGCTTCTGCGAAAAGGTTTTCGGACCGGATGACAGAAAGACTCCGGCGTACACCAAACAGGACGGCGTGGACTACGTGCCCATGCGCGGCTGGAAGAACAGCCTTATCAACCTGCTGAACATCGCGGGCACCGGCCCCATCCTCGGGCCGATCCAGGGCATCCTGTTTGGGCCCATCGCGTTTTTGACCATCCCCATCGGCAACGTCATCGGCGGCGCCATGCACGACTATTTCTCCGGCATGATCTGCCTGCGCGACGGCGGCACCCAGATGCCCGAGATGATCCGCCGCTACTCCACCAAGGGTATCTATAAGTTCTACAACGTGTTCGTGTGCGTACTGCTGCTGCTGGTGGGCGCCGTGTTCATCTACACCCCCGGCGACATCGCTGCCACGCAGGTGTTCGGCTTTGACGGCAAGGCCACCTCTGTTTCCACGTGGGTCATCTACGGTGTCATCTTCCTGTACTATCTGATCGCCACCGTGTTCCCCATCGACGCCATCATCGGCAAGATCTACCCCATCTTCGGCGGTATCCTGCTGTTCTCCGCCATCGGTATCTTCAT
>JABLTQ010097189.1_pt1 | contig 87642 bp, 86 predicted proteins | sample 7160101 | NCBI WGS metagenome assembly JABLTQ01 (sample SAMN14651228, study PRJNA627086) | human gut metagenome | isolation source: feces | host: Homo sapiens | reverse complement strand
TGTGTGTGTGTGTGTGTGTGTGTGTGTACAGTACCAAGGCTTACGTCATTTGTTCTTTTCATATTTTCTCCTTTGTTTACTTTTTTCTTTTTGTATATACATATATTATACTATATTTTGATTTTTGACAATAGTTTTTCTTATATTCTTCTATAAAATTCAGCCTAAAAAAATACCATATAATTTATAAAAATATATTTTCATAACCTATATAGTATTTTATTTTTAGTTTTATTCATTTCCTTTTAAACTTGTTACCATGTCAATTTTATTTACTTTTCTAGCTAGCAATTTAGAAACTATATATGAAACAACAAATGTTCCTATTGCTGCATATATGTATGATGGTATCTTAATAGTTGCACTAAAATCATATTTATCAGATAATGCCATCTTAAATATAAAGTCAACCATATAATAACCTAGAGGTAATCCTAATATCATAGATATTATTGCAATCCAATTGTTTTGTTTAATGTAAATTTTCTTTATATTACTATTTTTAAATCCAAGTACTTTTAATGTAGCAAATTGATATTGTTTTTCTGTAAATGATAATATACCTAAGTTATAAATAATTACGCTTCCCAATATTGCTGCTACAACAATTAAAAGAATTATCATTGTTTTCATAGTATTAATCATACTAAGCATCCCTGATTCCAATGCATTTATATCTTGTATTACATCTACTCCGTCAGGAGTTTGAACATTGCTTAAGTCTTTATTTGTATAAATTGTATCTGCTTTATATTCAATTCCTAATGACTCTAAATATTTTCTTGTCATTTTTATATTTTGATTTTGAGGATCACGGTCAAATCCTACAATCTCACTTTCATAGTATTTGTCGCTTCCATATATATGCCAAACAATTTTATCTCCTATATTGTAGTTATTTTCCTTTGCTAATTTTTGTGTAACATAAACACCATTATCTTGTAATTTCATATATTCTCTATCTGTATTTGTAAATCTTACATAATCTTGGCTATCTGCTACAAAGATATTATTTGCTTCTTTTGCATTATCTTTTTGTACTTCTACTCCTAATGTTTGAGATGTTGCATCTCCATATTCAGAAATAAGTTTGTCATAATCTTTAGTTGTATATCCTTCTTTTAATGCTATTTTATAGTCAAAGTTATATAAATCTTCAAATTGCCATTTAATATAGCTTTTCATTGTATCTAACATACCAAATGCACAAACTAAAAGCATACAGCATCCAGTTATACCAGCAATTCCCATAAATGTTCTCATTTTGTTACGTAGAATATCTCTTATATTCCATTTTGCAGAAAAGTTTAATTTTTTGAATATTCCTTTTGTTGTTATATTAATACTTTTTTGTTTTACTTTTGGTAATTCAGTTCTTAATGTTTCAGCTGGTTTTTCTTTCAATTCTCCGTTTACATGTTAAATATGTAACTAAGCAAATTCCTAAAACTACTACAGCTGCTACTGCAAAACTACTGTTAGAAACAGCCGCTTGACCATTTGGTACTTGGAATACTGCTAATTCCATACCTATAAATACATTTCCTATAAATAATGGTCCAACAATTAATCCTAAAATTGCTGCAAATAAAGAAATCCATAATCCGTATCCTATATAATGCATATTTATTCTTCTATTTTTAAATCCTAATGCTTTTAATGTCCCAATTTGTATTCTTTGTTTTTTTACAACTCTTCTCATTGTTGTAATAACAGATAAAATAGCAATAAACAAAAATAATCCTGAGAATACTCCTACATATGTTTCTCCTTCTTCTATTTCACCTTGATATACAGAATAAGATGCTGAATCTTTGATATCTGTTACTGCTATTAAATCTTTTATGTTGTTTTCAATATCAGATTTTACTTCATTTAATTTTGAAGTGTCTTTAACATCAATCATACAGTAGTTATATACTATATAATCTTTATAGTTAAAATCTTTTACATATTTATCAAAAATAGATTCATCTTCTATATTCATTTCTTTCATAACTTGCTTTCTTATGTAATGTTCTGGGAACTCGTTAATTGATAAATAGCAAAATCCATAATCTATATGATTTGGAAATATTTCTGATTCATCTTTTACTGAATATACATGATCTGGTACATTAACTAACCCTAATATTTTTTCTTCTAAAACTTCTTTATCATATTTTATTTTTATAGTATCTCCAACTTTTAAATTATTGTTTTGAGCATAAAAATTATCTAACCATACTCCTCTTTTTTCTTTGTCAAAACCTTCTCCGTCAATTGCATATAATTTAGAAATTTCATTTGATTCTATAAAATTTAATTCTAATGTTCTTTCTTCTTCACTTTCCATTGTTCCAACAATTGTTAATCTTCTTTCTGCATTTTGAACATTATCCATTTCTTTTATTTTCTTTAAATCTTCATCTGTAAAATTACTTTTTACTGCAACTAAATCTTCTAGATTATTTTCACTATAAAATTTATCTGCTGTTTTTACCATTCCATCCATATATGAACGAATTCCAGCATATACCATTATTCCCATAAATACCATTAGAAATATTGTAATAAATTGTGATAAATTAAATCTTATATCACGAAACATCTTTCTTCTTAACATATTACCAATTTACCTCCTCAATGTTTTTAGGAGTTGGATTTTTTTCGTTACTTTCAACTTTTCCATTTTTTAATCTTATAACACGGTCTGCAACTTCTGCTATTAAACTATTATGTGTAACAATAACAACTGTATTTTCTCCATTGTTACTATCGCATTGTTGTTTTAATAATTTTAATACTTCTACTCCTGTTTTTGAGTCTAATGCACCTGTAGGTTCATCACATAAAAGTAATAATGGGTCTTTAACAATTGCTCTTGCTATTGATACTCTTTGTTGTTCTCCACCTGATAATTGGTTAGGAAATTTATTATAGTGTTTTTCTAGTCCTACTCTTTTTAATATTTCTTTAGCGTCTTTAGGATTTTTAACCACATCATTAATTAATTCAACATTTTCTAAAACAGTTAATGTTGGTAAAATATTATAGAATTGGAATATAAATCCTATATTTTCTGCTCTGTAATTTGTAAGTTCTTTATCATTATATTTTGATATTTCTTCATCTCCTACAGTAATTTTTCCTGATGTTGCACTATCCATACCACCAAGAATATTTAGTAATGTTGATTTTCCTGCTCCTGATGGTCCAAGAATTACTACAAATTCTCCTTTATCTATAGAAAAATCTACACCATCTAATGCATTAAAACTTTTTTCTCCTATGTTATATGTCTTTTTGACATTTTTAAATTTAATAAGTTCACTCATTTTTACCTCTTTCCTTCACATAATTTTATATAATAAAAAATGTGAATGTTTTTTCATATTTCTTAACAATTATACTTCTTTTTTATTTTTCAGTCAATAGAAATATGAACTTTTTTTCACATTTTATTGATTTTTATTAAAATTCAATATATAATATATATTATAAAATTTAGTTAAGAGGTGTAAAAATGTCTCATATAAGAATACCAACTCAGAAAAGATCTATTGAAAAAAGAAACAAAATAATTGAAAAAGGTTTTGAATTAATGTGCGAAAAAGGCTATTATAATATTTCTACTGCTGATATTGCTAAATATGCAGGTGTATCTACAGGGATTATTTATCAATACTTTAATGATAAAAAGGAAATTTTTATTGAAGGTGTAAAAAATTATTCTAACAATATAATGTATCCAATGATTAATATTCTTGAAACTCAAAATATTGATATTGCTAATTTAGACTCTATTTTAGAAAACATGATAGACAAATTTGTTGAAACACATACAATATCAAAAAAGGCACATGAAGAATTAATTGCTATGTCACACTTAGATGATGAAATCTCTACAATTTTTAAAAACTCTGAAATTGAAATGACTGAAAAAATAGTTTCTTTGTTAGAAAATAATAATATAAAAATTGATAATTCAAGAGAAAAGGTTCATATTATAATGGGAATAATAGATAATTTATGCCATGAAATTGTTTATCACAAACATAAAAATATAAATTATGATATTATGAAAAAAGAAGTTATTAATATAGCTATAAATATACTAAAATAATTGATTTTATAAAACAAAAAAGAACTAAAAATATTTTACAATAAGTTTATTTTTAGTTCTTTTTTATTGTTAGAAATATTAGTTCTTTTTTAACAACTCAAAATCTTAGGTATAAATATAATTCCACCTATTATTGCAGATGCTATTGCTAAAACCAAGACCGCACTTGCTGATACATCTTTTGCAAACTTTGCCCTCTTGTCTTTATATGGCATTGCAATATCTACAGTTGCTTCAATTGCAGTATTAAACAATTCACCTGCTATAACTATTGCAAATAATATAATACAAATTATCCACTCATTTTTATTAATTTTTAAAAAGTTTCCTAATATAATTACTAGTATCATTATAAATATGTGGATTTTCATATTTCTTTCTCTTTTAAAAGATATTAAAAATCCTTCACTAGCATATTTAAAACTATTAATTAATTTTTTGGTTTTAACTTTTACTTTTCTTTTTTGTTTTGTATTCATTTTTACCTCTTATTTAGTAATCCATTTTATTAAATCCAAGTTTGCCGCTTCTAATAACATTTCGTGTTTTGGCATAACTCTAAATGTATATCCGTAGTTTCCTCCACTTGTTAATTGGATTTTTGCAGTATAATAATATTTTTTATTTTCATCATCTTGATCTACTAACTTCATTGGTATTATTGTAACATCTTCTACTACTCCATTATCTAATATTTTCCCATAATATGCTTCAACAGTTATGTTTTCTACATCTATATTAGGTAATTCTACTTCGCATGATACATCAATATTGTTTCCTGCATCTATAGTAATATTATCCGCATTATCAACTTGTGTTATTTTTATGTCTTTCCAATTCATAAATAGGTCTTTTTTCCAGCTGTTGTATGCAGCAACATTATCTACATCTGAATAATATTTTTTTGTTAAATTGCATAATGGCATATATAAGTTATTTGTATAATCTACTAACATTCTTGCAGTACTATAATTTCCACCTGTTGTTATAATAGAATTTTTCATAATTCCTACCCATTTTGTAGATATTCCATTTTTATCTTTTTCATAGTATGTTGGAATTATTTTTTCTTCTAATGTATGATACATACTTTGACTATCTGCTATATCTTGTGCTTCATATGAATCATATTCAGCATTTGTACCAATAGTCCATCCATTGTTTTGAGTGTAGCCTTCTGCCCACCAACCATCTAAAACACTAAAATTAATTACTCCATTTACAGAAGCTTTTTGTCCACTAGTTCCTGATGCTTCCATTGGTCTTCTTGGATTGTTAAGCCATACATCTACACCACTTACTAGATATCTTGACATTGCAATATTATAGTTTTCAAGTAAGAATATTTTTCCTTTAAATTGTGGCATCATTGATACTTCATGGATATATTTTATTAAGTCTTGACCTTCTTTATCTGCTGGATGTGCTTTTCCTGCAAATATTAATTGTACTGGTCTTTCTTCATTATTTAAAATTTGAGTTATTCTTTCTAAATCTTTAAATATTAATGTTGCTCTTTTATATGTTGCAAACCTTCTTGCAAAACCTATTGTTAAAGCATTTGGATTTAATTTTGATACAATTTCATTTATTTCTTCATAACTATATCCAGAACGTTTTAGTCTTTCTTTTGTACTATTCTTTACTAATTTTAATAATTTTTGTTTTCTTTCATTGTGTACTTCCCATAATTTATCATCTGGGATATTTTTTATCTTTTCCCATACATTGTTTTGATGTATATTATCTTGCCAGTATGGAATTAAATATTTGTTGTATAATTCTTTCATTTTTGGAGCAAGCCATGAACATGTATGAATTCCATTTGTTACATATTCAATTGGTGATTCGTTTGCAGCTATATTAGGCCATATTTCTCCGAATAATTCTCTAGAAACTGCTCCATGTAATTTACTAACTCCATTTTTCTTTCCTGCTATTTTTAATGCTAAAATTCCCATATTAAATCCTGGATCTAAATCTTTACATGGTTTCATTCCTAGTTTTAAAAATTCTTCTCTAGATAGATTTAGTTCTGGCCAAAAGTCTTTAAAATATTTTTCTACTAAATCTAGTGGGAATATATCATTTCCTGCTGGTACTGGTGTATGTGTTGTAAACACAGTTTTAGAACTTGCAATATCTTTTGCAACTTCAAATGATACTTCTTTTTCTCTTATTATGTCTTTAATAATTTCTAATGTTAAAAATGCTGAGTGTCCTTCGTTCATATGATAAATTGTAGGATTTAAATTAAGATATTTTGTTAATAAATGTGTTCCTGCCATTCCTAATACTATTTCTTGGCGGATTCTCATTTCTTGGTCTCCACCATATAATCTTAGAGTAACATCTCTATCTTCTTCATTATTTTTATCTATGTCAGAATCTAATAAATATAATTTTATTCTTCCAACATTTATTTGCCATACTTTTAAATATAATCTTCTCTTAGGGAATTTTACATATATTATTAAATCATTTCCATTATCATCTTTTACTGGATTTATTGGCATTTCATTTAAATCTATATTATGATATTCTGTTTCTTGTCCACCATAACCATTGATTTTTTGATGGAAATATCCATTTTTATATAACAAACCTACAGCAACTAATGGAATTCCTAAATCACTTGCTGATTTTAAGTGATCTCCTGATAAAATTCCAAGTCCACCAGAATAAATTGGAATTGTTTCATCCAATCCATATTCTGCTGAAAAATATGCTATTAAATCATTTTTATTTTCTGGATATTTGTTAGAAAACCATGTATTTTTGCTTTTCATATAATTTTCAAAATTTTCTACAATTTTGTCATATTCTTTTAGAAAAGCTGTATCTTTTGATACTTTTTCTATTCTTTCTTGTGATACATGTTTTAAAAATTTGACTGGGTTTTTGTTTGATTGTTCCCATAAATCTATATCTATTTTTTGAAATAATCTTAAAAATTCTGTATTCCAAGACCACCATAAATTATTTGATATTTCTGATAATTTTTCTATTCTTTTTGGTAATTGTGGATTAACTGTAATCCTATTAAATACGTACATTCTACATATTCCTCCTTTGTAACTTTCCTAAGTTTCACTTTTGTAATTCGATATATATATTATCTATTAAATACATGTTTTTGTCAAATGTTTTTTATTAAAATATATGCTTTGGACATTGCAATATTAAATGCACGCTTTTTTATAAAATAATTAAAAATATTTTTTATTAAAACTTGTATACAAAAAATAAATAAACTGCATCTTTTATGACACAGTTTATCTTTATTATCCTATTAGAATATTCTTAGTATATCATTATAAGTAACATACAATGATAATGCTATTAATATCGAAAATCCTAATAATTGAATATTTATTTCTGTTTCTTGTTTCATTGGTTTTCTTCTAATTGCTTCAATTATTAAAATAAATATTTTTCCACCATCTAATGCTGGTATTGGCAAAAGATTAGTTACTCCAAGTGATAAAGATATTAAAGCCATCATTGATATAAATTCTTGAAATCCATTTGTTTTAGCAACAACTTCTGATATACCAACTGGTCCCATCATCTGGTCAATTCCAACATTTCCTGTAAATAATTTTTTCAAATTATCTACTATAGAAAATACAAATTCTTTTGTTTGTATTCTAGCTCCTATACATCTATTTATAAATGTATCTGGCGCTTGTTTTAAATTAACTCCTAAATAATAACTTGAAACATAATCTGGTGTTAGTTCTATGTTAATTTCTTTTCCTTTTCTTTCTACAGTAACAAGCATAGTATTTACACCCTTTTCGCCAATTAGCTCTAATGCTTTATTTCTATCTCCATTTATTTCTTTATTATTTATTTTTATTAATTTATCGTTTGATTTAATTCCCTGCTTCTCACTACTACTTCCTTTTTCAACAGCAGCTATTTTGCAGTTTTCATCAAGATATATTCCTGTTACTTTTGTTTTTACTTCTGTTGGTTTTATTTTAAAATCTAATGTATTATTTTCTCTTTCTATTTTTATATTTAAGTCTTCACCTTTTGACTTTTTTAATATCTTATCTAAATCTGCTTTATTATTAATTTTTTTGTTGTCTATTTGTACAATTTTGTCTCCATTTTTTAAATCAATACTTTGTGCTGCATATCCATTAATTGTACTATTAATTTCATTTGATATATATGTTCCTGATGTTGCAGAAATTATAAAATAAATTACTACAGCAAATATAATATTTACTGTAGCTCCTGCTACAACGATTGCAATTCTTCTAGGGATACTTGCTTTTGAAAAAGATCTACTATCTTCTGACCTTTCTTCTTCACCTTCCATGCTAACAAATCCACCTAAAGGAAATAATCTTAAAGCATATTTAGTTTCTTTTCCTTGTTTTTTCCATATAGTTGGTCCAAATCCAATTGCAAATTCATTAACTTTAACCTTGCATAACTTTGCAACTGTAAAATGTCCTAATTCATGGATAAAAATTAGAAATCCTAATAAAATTGTAATTTTTATTGCTGATAATATAAAAGTAATCAACTCTACCTCCTATTATTATCTTTCATCATGATCGTCATGATCATTATTTATTTTGAATTTTTTTTTTAGATTTTTTATTTCTTCATAAAATTTCATTAATCCTAAGTAGTTACTTGTTCTTTCTTTTTGCTCTTCTTTACTAACATTATTAGATTTATCTACTTTTTCCATATCCATATATTTTTTTATTGTTTTAAATCTTTCTTCACATGTTGGCAAAACTCTGTCATAATCTTCTTCTCTTCCTTGTAAAATAGCTTGTTTTCCATTTTGATATCCATATTTCTTTGTTGTAGAACTAACAAAATTTCTTTGATCTATAGATTTTTTTGTTTTTTCTAAAGTTTTATCATTATGAGCCGCATAAATTAATTCTGGTGAATCTGGTGTTTTACCTCTTTTAAATAGTTCTAATATATCATATCTTCCTTGTTCTTCAATGTATTGAATTGTATTTGGCATACCTTCATAAGTTTGATTATGATGTTCTGGCACAACTAATCTTCCCCAACCTTTTGTTGCAACTTGTGCTTCATATCTTTCATGTATTGATAATCTACTTTCTAGATCACAAACTGCTAAACCTCTTACTATTACAGTATAATTTCTTTTTAATAGTTCAACAATTGCATCATCAGCTACTCTATTATTTTTCATTGTACCTTCAAAAATTATATTATATCCTTCATTTCTAGCATCTTCAAAAAGTTGACTAGTCCATGTATTACTTTCTTGATCTGTTATTTTTGTATATAATTCAGGATATTTTTTGGCGATTTCTTCACTTTTAGGATGAAATGGTTTTATTTCATCACTATTTATTATTATTACGTTTCTATCATCAAACATTTTTTGTGAATAAGATATGATTCCACTTTTTCCAGCTCCTGTTTGACCTCCAATTATTACAGCTATAGGATTTTCAACTGGAAACTTATCTAATGTCCAGATTCTTTTTATAGTATTATATAATTCTTTATGCTCCTCGTCACTTAATTTATATTCTTGTAATATTTTCTCTATTTCATTTTCATTATATTGCATTTTATGTTCTCCTTAATTTCTACATTCTTTTAATTCTTTTCCATATACATTTATTATTTTATCTATTGTATCCATATCACAATTATACATTTTTTCTTTTTCTTCTAATAGTAGTTTCATTTCATTACTATTAATATCATATCCTTGTTTACTTGTTTTTGCTATTTTACTTGCCATTATTTCTATAGCAACTTCTAATTTTATATTATCGTTCATTTCTTTCCTCTTTCTATAATATTGTAAATAAAGCATAAGCAAATGGTGCTAAAAATATTAAACTGTCAATTCTATCTAGCATTCCTCCATGTCCTGGTATTAAATTACTATAATCTTTTATATCTACATATCTCTTTATACTAGATGCTGAAAAATCCCCTATTTGGCCTACTAAACTTAATATTAATCCTATTCCACCTATATACATATATGAATAATTCATTCCTAAATATTTATTCACAAAATATGTGTATAATAACATTAGAACAATCGCTCCTATTGTTCCCCCTATACATCCTTCTATTGATTTTTTAGGACTAACTTTACTAAATTTGTGTTTTCCAAAATATTTTCCAACAAGATATGCAAATATGTCAGTTCCCCATGCTGCAAATATTGCATACCATATTAAAATTTTCCCATTTTTCATTCCTGTTATAAATGCTATAAACATTATAAAAAATACAACATAAAATATTCCTAAGAAAGTATATGCAATATCTTTAAAACTTATTTTCATATCTGTAGCAATTACATGTGCAAACAGTATAATTAAAATTGTTGGTATTGATAATGTTATAACCATATTTAAACTTTCTTGTGGTATTATATGAACCATAGCTATACTAATACAACTTAAATATCCTACCCATCTTACAGGTTTTGATACCTTTTCTACTGCATTAAAATATTCATTCATACTTAATAATGCAATTAATGCTAATGCTACATCTATTACATATTTATTTCCAATTATAAATATAAATAATACTAGCGGAAATCCTAATAATCCTGACGTGACTCTTTTTACATCCATCTTTTTTATTTACCTCCAAATTTTCTTGTTCTTCTTTGATATTCTATAATTGCTTTATCTAAATCCTCTTCATTAAATTCTGGCCAATTTTTGTCAACAAATAAAAATTCTGTATAAACTAATTGCCATGGTAAAAAGTTACTTAATCTAAGTTCTCCGCTTGTTCTAATTAATAAATCTGGATCCGGTTGCCCTTTTGTATATAAATTATCTGATACAATTTTTTCAGTTATATCATTAACTTCTAATTTATCCTCTTTTACATCTTTAGCTATTTTCTTTATCGCTTTTATTAATTCATCTCTTCCACCATAATTTAATGCAATATTAAATGTAACACCGGTATTATTTTTTGTTCTTTCCATACAGTTTTTGATGCTTTTTTGCATACCTTCAGATAATGCTGTAATATCTCCTAATATTTTTACTTTTATATTTTCTGTATCAGCTCTTTTACTATAAACATCTAAATAGTTTTGTAACAATGCCATTAATGCTTTTACCTCATCTTCTGCTCTTTTCCAGTTTTCAGTTGAAAAAGCATATACAGTAATATATTCTAGGCCTATCTTATTTGCATATCTAACTATATTTTCTAAAGTTTTAGCTCCAGCTTTATGTCCAAAACTAGCTGGCTTTCCTTGTGCTCTTGCCCATCTTCTATTGCCATCCATTATAATTGCAATATGTCTTGGCATATTTTGTTTATCAATCTCCATATTTTTCTCCTTGCGATTATTTATTTCTATTTTGTATATATAAAGCAAGTTCTTTTAAGAAATTTGCTTTTTCTCCATAATCTTTTAATTCTTCTATTGCTTCTTTAGTAATATTATCTAAAATCGTTTTAGCTCCTTCTAACCCATATTCTGAAACATATGTGCATTTTCCTGCTTCTTTATCATTTCCTACAGGTTTACCTAAGATTTCTTCATTTCCTTCTTCTGATAAAATGTCATCTTTAATTTGAAAAGCTAAACCTATTTTGTCAGCATATGAAGATAATTTTTCTAAATCCTCTTTACTACAATCTGCTAACATTGCTCCCATTCTTACAGATAATTTTAAAAGAGCTCCTGTTTTATTTTCATGTATATATTTTAATATATCTTTTGATATTTGTTTTCCTTCATATTCTGTATCTATATATTCTCCTGCAATCATTCTATCTACTGCTATAGAAAATTCATTAAATACCTTGACTTTATTTTTTAATTCATTTATATTTTCTGTATTTTTCAAATCATTGCTTATTGTTATATATCCACTATTTAATAATCCATCTCCTGCGAGTATTGCTGTTGCTTCATTAAATTGTTTATGATTTGTAGGTTTTCCATGTCTAAAATCGTCATTATCTATTCCTGGTAAATCATCATGAATTAATGAGAAATTATGTATCATTTCTATAGCAACTGCATATGGAATACATTTTTTTATATCATCTTTAAAAAGTTTATATGTTGAAATTACTAGTATTGGTCTTAATCTTTTTCCTCCTGCCATTAAACTATATTCCATAGATTGATTTAATACTTCTTCTGGGCATTCTTCTTTTCTTAAATATTTTTCTAGCTCTTCATTTATCATTTGTTGATATGCTTTTAGCTCTTCTTTAAATTTCATAATTACCTCTCTATGTTATACAGACATAACTTCTTGTTCTTTTTTGTTTAATATGTTATCTATTTCTTCTATATTTTTGTCTGTAATTTTTTGAATTTCGCTTTCAGCTTGTTTTAATTCATCTTCTGTGATTTCTCCATCTTTTTGTAGTTTCTTAGCTTCATCAATTCCATCTCTTCTAGCATTTCTAACAACTACTTTTGCTTCTTCTGCCATTTTCTTTATATCTTTTACAATTTCTTTTCTTCTCTCTTCATTTAATTCAGGGAATGCTAGTCTTATTACTTTACCATCATTATTTGGATTAATTCCAATATCTGCTGCAAGTATTGCTTTTTCAATTTCTTTTAAAATGCTTGCATCCCATGGTTGAATTACAATTAATCTAGCTTCTGGCACTGATACTCCAGCTACTTGATTAATTGGTGTTGGTGTGCCATAATAATCTATTTTTACTTTGTTTAATATTGATGGGTTAGCACGACCTGCTCTAACCTCTGCTAATCTTTCTGCATAACTATTTATTGCTTTTTCCATCTTTTCTTTAATATTTGTATAATCCATAATTTTTCTCTCCTATCTATTTTTGAATTATTTTTATATTTTTTAAAATTAAAACTAAAATATATAAACTATTAATTTTTATTAGTTTAACTAACTATTGTTCCTATTTTTTCACCTTTAACAGCTTTAACTATATTTTCAGGGTCTGCAATTCCAAATACCAATAATGGTATATTGTTGTCTCTACACATTGCTGTTGCTGTTGAATCCATTACTTTTAAATCTTCTTGTAATACTTGTAAATATGAAATATCTTCATATCTTTTAGCACTTGGATCAATTTTTGGATCTGCTGAATATACTGCATCAATTGCTTTTCCAAGTAATATAATATCTGCATTAATTTCTGTAGCTCTAAGAACTGCTGCTGTATCTGTTGTAAAATAAGGGTGTCCTGTACCACATGCAAATATTACAACTCTACCTCTTTTTAAGTGTTTTTCTGCTTTTCTTTGTATAAATGGTTCTGCTATTTCTCTCATTTCTATCGCTGTTTGAACTCTTGAGTGTATTCCTCTAGTTTCTAATGCATCTTGCATTGCTAATGCATTCATTGCTGTTGCAAGCATTCCCATATAATCTGCTGTTGTTCTTTCCATTTGGTGTCCATTTCTTCCTCTCCAGAAGTTACCTCCACCTACAACTAAGGCTACTTCTACTCCCATGTCAACTACTTCTTTAATTTTATCACATATTTTTCCTACTACTTCTACATTTACTCCTGTCTTTTGTTCTCCTGCTAAAGCTTCTCCGCTTAATTTTAAAAGCACTCTTTTATATTTCGCTTCTGACATTGTTCCACTCCCTTTATTTACTATTTAATCAAATGTATTCTATCATATCATAATAAAAAAAAATAGTCCTTTTTGTTAAATTGTTAAATTTTTCTTAAGTATATTAAGAACGTAGGTGTAATATACAGATTACGCATACAATAATTTTAAAAATTAAAAGCTTGAGTAGCGCTAGCTTACGGATAACCAGTAAAATCTCGAAAGTTTTAATTTTAAAAATCATTGTATGCGTAATCTAAATTTAATACATAAAAGAACTTATCAAGTGATAAGTTCTTTGTAAAAGTTTATGTTCTATTATTGCTTATTTATCCAACTCATAGTATAATGATTTTGTTCCATTGTTTTATCTATTTTGTATATGCTACAAAGGAGGTGATAACATGGGTAAATGGATAAAACTATTTGTTAAAGTCTATGTGTTAACATTGTTTTATAAAATCTTCAAAGGTTTTTGCAATTAATACATATAGCAAAATACTAGAGATTGCCGTCTCTAGTATTTTTTTGTTCCATTTACATAGGTAAATATTTGTTAACTATTTGTTTGAATTAAGTGGAGTTTTAGAAATAATATAAAATAATATTTTCTCTCTTAATTCGTATAATTATTATACTAAAATAAATCTAAAAAATCAATACTTTTTATTAATTTTATTCATTTTGTAATATAATTATACTATTTTAATTGGTTCATTACTTCTTCAGCGAAGTTTTCTTCTTTTTTCTCGATTCCTTCACCTTTTTCAAATCTAGCAAATTCTATAACTTCACTATCATTTTCTTTTAACATTTGTGATACTTTTTTGTTTGGATCTTTTACAAATGCTTGATCTACTAAACAAATTTCACTATAGAATTTTCCAATTCTTCCTAAAACTATTTTTTCTGCAATAGCTTCTGGTTTTCCTTCATTCATTGTTTGAGCTTTTAATATTTCTTTTTCTTTTTCTACTCTTTCAGTTGGTACTGATTCTTCGTTTAAGAATTCAGGTCTTGCTGCTGCAATTTGCATACATACATCTTTAGCAACTTCTTTAGTTCCTTTTGACATATTTACTAAAACTGCTATTTTTCCGTCACCATGAATATATTTTTCTACTAATCCTTCTGATTCAAATCTTACAAATCTTCTAACATTCATGTTTTCACCAATTGTTGCTATTTTTTCTACTAATACTTCGTTAACTGTTTTTCCTGGTATTTCTATAGAATCTTGTGCTAATAATTCTTCTACATCTTTTGGATTTTTTTCTACTATTTGTTTTGCAACATTCATTACAAAAGTTTTAAATTCTTCGTTTTTAGCAACAAAGTCTGTTTCTGAGTTAACTTCAACTATTGCTCCTGTTTTTCCATCTTCTGAAACATATGCTTCTACTAAACCTTCTGCTGCTACTCTTCCTGACTTTTTAGCAGCTTTAGCAATACCTCTTTCTCTTAATAATTCTATTGCTTTTTCCATGTCTCCATCAGTTTCTGTTAAAACTTTTTTACAGTCCATCATACCTGCACCTGTTTTTTCTCTTAAATCTTTAACTTGACTTGCTGTAACCATCTTAAAAATTCCTCCTTTAAATTATATATTTAAAAAGAATAGAGCAGAAAAGCCCTACTCTTCTATTTATTATTCTTTATCTTCTTTTTCAGTTTCTTCTGCATTTTCTACTACTTCTTCAATGCTTGTAGCTTCTTCAGAAGTTTGGGCTACTTGTTCTTCCATTTCTGGTTCAAAGCTTTCACCTTGTTTTCCTTCTATAACTGCATTTGCCATAACATCTGCTATTAATTTAACAGCTCTTATTGCATCATCATTTCCAGGAATTGCATAGTCAACTTCTTCTGGATTACAGTTTGTATCAACTAAACCTACAACTGGAATTCCTAATTTTTTAGCTTCTAATATTGCTATTCTTTCTTTTTTAGGATCTACTAAGAATATAACTCCTGGTAATTCTTCCATGTCTTTAATTCCACCTAAGTTTTTTTCTAGTTTTTCCATTTCTTTTTTTAGTAATATTACTTCTTTTTTAGGTAATACATCAAATGTACCATCTTCTGCCATTGTTTCTAAGTCTTTTAATCTTTGAATTCTTGTTTTGATTGTTCCAAAGTTTGTTAGCATTCCTCCTAACCATCTTTGATCAACATAGTACATTCCACATTTTAATGCAGCTTCTTTCATGCATTCTTGTGCTTGTTTTTTAGTTCCAACAAATAAAACTGTTTTCCCTTCTTCTGCTTGTTCTTTGACAAAGCTATATGCTTCATCTAATTTTTTTGATGTTTTTTGTAAATCGATGATGTGAATTCCGTTTCTAGCTTGGAATATATATTCAGCCATTTTAGGATCCCATCTTCTTGTTTGATGTCCAAAGTGAACACCTGCTTCTAGTAATTGTTTCATTGCAACTACTGCCATTTTTCATTCCTCCCTTTTTGTTTTTACTTCCACAAAGTTCTTCATTTTTTAGGACCTATTTATATAGGCACTTCCCTTAAAACTCTCTTTGTGTGTTTACTAACGTTCATTATTATAACACAAAACTTGCACTATGTGCAAGCTTTTTAATAAAATATTTTATCTTTCTTCTCCATTTTTTCTTCTTTTTTCTAAGTCTATTAATAATTTTGATCTTTCTTCCTTGCTAAATCTTTGTTTAGAATAATTATCCATATCAGCTAATTGTCTTATTAAATTTCTTCTTTGTTTACTCCTATCTGCATCTTTTTCATTTTCTTCATCTTTATTTTGATTAGCAATTACTAACTTTTCTTCATTTTCAATTAGTCTTAAACTTCCTTCTTTTACAAATCTGTCCATTATTTCTCTTCTTATACCAAGAGCTTGACTTACTTCTTTAAATTTGGCTTCAGGATGTTTCTCTAAATATTTTTTTATTGCTAAAATTTTAACTTTATCATTTCCTAACTTTATACATTTTGTGCATATATCTATATCTAATGTTTGTACAGAACCATTTCCACATGATTGACATTTTATATATGGCATTTTATTTTCCTCCTATTACCTTTTATTTTCTACAAACAGAGCCTATTATTCCTGCATCATTTCCTAATACAGCTGTTTTTATTAAAACCTTTTCTCTTCCTATTATTTTTTCATTTTCTTTATTTATCTTGTCTCTAAGCCTTTCTAAAAATACATCTTCAAAATGTACAAAGCTTCCTCCAATACCAATAACTTCAGGTTCAAATATATTTATTAAATTGCTAATTCCTATACTTAAATCTTCAATATATTCTGAGACACTATTTTCTATTATTTCATAATTTTTATTTTCTTCATTATTGTCTCTTATCATTTTTAGCAACTCTTCGCCTCTAGTTGTTTCATCTAATCCCAAAGCATTTCTTAGTTTATTTTTAAATGATTTCATAGAAGCATATCTTTCAAAACATCCTTTTCTTCCACATACACACTCTATTCCATTTTTTTCTATAATCATGTGTCCAAATTCATATCCAGAGCGAGTTCCTGCTTCTAATAATTTCCCATCTAAAAATGCAGCTCCGCCTATTCCTGTTCCTAAAGTTAAAAATAAACTTCTATTATATCCTTTTAGGCATCCATAATTTTTCTCTGCAACAGCTGCGCATTTGGCATCATTTCTTATTATTATTGGTAATTTTATTTTATTTTGTAATTTTTCTACTATATTATAGTTTGTTACATTTAAATTACCGCCCCATAAAATAACTCCATCTTTTATAGTTCCTGGAGCAGCTATTCCAATTAGTTCTATTTTATATTTTTTTATAAATTCTGTAACATTTTTTATAATGTATTCTTCTATTGATTTTTGTATATTTGTTTTTTCTTTCTGAGTTAATCTTTTTTCTATCTTTTCCACAATTATTCCATTACTGTTAACAACTCCTATTGCAATATGGCTTCCTCCTATATCAATTCCTATCTTCATTTTTGTTCCTTCCTATTTTGTACAATTTTAATTTATTATACAACAAAATATAATTACAATCCATATTTTATCCTTAAATTCATAAAAAAGTTGCCAAAAAGGTCCGTCCCCTTTGGCAATTTTTTTATACTCCATATGCTGAGAACAAGAAATTTCCCATATAAACTTGAATACATGGCACTAGTACTACAAGTACAAAGAATATTAAAACAGCACCTACTATTGCATATACAACTTGTGGTAATGCTTTCATTATTTTATTCATGATATTATCTATATCTATATCCATATATTCTACTAGTTTTTCCATCATTTCTGTTAAGTCTGTTTGCATACCTATTTTAAGCATTTCTGTTGTCATTGATGATGACAAACCTGATTTTTCGAATGGTTCTATCCATGATTGTCCTATTAATATATTGTTTATAGATGTTTCTATTATTGATAGCATTACATAGTTTTGTACTACATTTTTACTTACTTCTATAGCATCTTGAATTCTCATTCCATTTTTTAAGTTTAATAACATAGCTTTCATTAATCTTGAAAAATCTAATGCATATATTAAAGGTCCAAATATAGGCATTTTGTATTTAAAATAATGAAAATTATATTTTCCCTTTGGTGTATTTATATAAAATAACACACCTGCAACCGCTGCAACTATTATAGTCACTGGAACATACCAATGTTTAATAACTCCATCTAAGAAGTCTGCAAACCATAATGTTACAGCTGGTAATGTTTCATCTGTTCCTAATTCATCAAATATACCTTGAATAGCTGGTATTGCAACAAGTGTTCCTACAATAAGCATAACTAATAACAAAGCAAATTGTACTATATTAGGAATTAAAATTGATTTTATCTTTTTGTTTAAAGCTTCACTTTCATCTAAATATTTTACTGCTTGTTGCAAAGAATTTGTTAATGATCCAGATAGCTCCCCTACTTTAATCATATTTATATAAATATATGGGAATACATTTGAATAATATTCCATTGTTGTATACATGTTTTCACCGGCTTCAACTCCTGCTAGAATATCTTCTAAAATTCCTCTAAATGATAAGTTATCTGTACTTTCAATAATTGTTGATAATGCATGTATATTATTGAAGTTCGCCTTTTTTAATAGATAAAAGTTTTGAGTAAATATAACCAAATCTCTTGTTGTTATTTTTTCTGATTTTGCGAAATATAAATTTACTTTTTCCTTTGTTGTTAATGTTTTATTTTTTTCTCTACCTAATTGCGTTGTGTTAACGTTTTTCATTATTTCTTGTATATCTGTAACATTTTTCTTTTGTTTTTTTTGTCTATTAGCTGATTTATAAGAAACTTGTTCAATTGCTATTGGCATTAAGCCATTATTTTTTAGAGATTTTATCAAATTCATTCTACTAGCAGATTCAACTTTATTTCTAACAACAAGTCCTGTTTTAGTTACAGCTCTATACGTATATGTTGGCATGAATGCATCCTCCTTATAAATTATCTTCTATCTCTTTTTATTTTTAATTGCATAATTGTTCTATTTAAAATTTCTAAGTTTTTCTCTTCTATTTGAGCTTTTGCTTGCTCTAGTGTTATTTTATCTTCTACAAATAGTTCTGCTAAAGAATTTATTAATCCAATACTTCCTTTTTCTAAATTACTTTGTATTGCATCTTCTATTTCTGATACACTTAATTTTTCTTTTCTTATAATTCCAGCTACTATATTATCTACAACCATAACTTCTGGAACCAATACAAGTTTTCCATCTCTTCCTTTTAATAATCTTTGTGAAACAACCAATTTTAATAATGATGATAACATATATTTTATTGTTGCTTGATCTCTTACTTCATAGAAGTTAATCATTCTGTCTATTGTTTCAGCACAAGATTTTGTGTGTAAAGTTCCTATTACTAAATGTCCTGATTCTGCCATCTCTATAGCAGCTTCCATTGTTACTTTATCACGAATCTCTCCTATTACTAATATATCGCAGTCTTCTCTTAATGAGTTTTTTACACCATCACTAAATGTTAAACTATCTCTTCCTCTTCCTATTTCCTTTTGTACAATAAGTGATTTTTTAGAATGATGTTTGTATTCTACTGGGTTTTCTAATGTTAATATTTTTTTATTTTGATTTTCATTTATATAATTTACTAATGCATTTAAAGTTGTACTCTTACCAGAGTTTGTCTTACCAGTTACAAGTATTAATCCTTGTGGTTGGTATGTCATTCTTCTAACAATATCTGGTACACCTAATGATTCATATGGTGGTAATTCATTTTTTATTAATCTTAAAGTACATAATGGAATATCATCAGATAAAGATATATTAACTCTTAGTCTTATATCTTTATATTGATATGATATATCTAATTTTCTTGTTGTATTAAATACTTCATCTTTTTCCAAATTTCCTTTTACTAAATAATCATATATATCATTCATATCTTCTGGTGTTAAAACCTCGCTATTTTCTACTGGGATTAAATCCCTTGCAATTCTAAGCATTGGTCTATTATCACATATTAAGTGCACATCTGATGCATCCAATCTTATTGCTTCATCTAATATTTCATCCATATTCATAATAAAAACTCCTCCTCTTATCTTTAGTAAATAAGTAATTTCTTGTTTAGTTCGCTTAATGTAGTATGTCCTTGTATTACTTTATTAATTCCATCTACTACTAAAGGTTTATAATCTCCTTCTAAAGCTTTCTTTCTTACTTCTATACTAGATTTTCCGTTCATTATTTCTTCTTTTATCTCATCTGTTAAATTTAAAACTTCAAATAATCCTATCCTTTCGTAATATCCTGTGTTGTTGCAATGTTTACATCCTATTGCATCATACGTATCACCTGATGTGTCAAAATCCACTCCATATTTATTTCCTATTGTTTCAATTACTTTCTTTTCTTCTTCATTAAATTTTCTCTTTTGCTTGCATTCTGGACATAGTCTTCTAACAAGTCTTTGAGAAATACATGTAGCAAGTGTACTTGAAATATCATAATCTGATATTCCCATTTTTCTAAGTCTGGTAATAACTTCTATACCATCTATTGTATGAATAGTTGATAATACATAATGTCCTGTTTGTCCTGCTTGTATTGCTATTTCTCCTGTCTCTTTGTCTCTTATTTCTCCTACTAATATAATATCTGGATCTTGTCTTAAAACTGTTCTTAATGAACCTGAAAAAGACGATTTATTATCAATTTCAATTTGATTTAGCCCTTCTATTCTTATTTCTACAGGGTCTTCTATTGTTGTTATATTTATTTCAGGTCTATTTAAGTAGTCTATTATACTATATAATGTAGTTGTTTTACCTTCTCCTGTAGGTGCTGCTATAATTGTCATACTATTTTTCTTATTAATACTCTTTTTAAAATAGTTTTCATCATAAGGAAATCCTAATTCAAAAATACTTCTTATATCCGTATTTTTCTTTAGTAATCTTAAAACAAATTTTTCTCCATTAACATTTGGTTGAGAAGATACACGTATATTATAATCTTCATACATTAATATTCTACCATCTTGTGCTTCTTGTTTTTCTTGATGCATATTTGATATTGCTTTTAGTCTTCCTATGACTTGGCTTTGTTTTTCTTTATCTATTTCAGTAGCTGTAAAAAGTTCACCATCTATTCTATATCTTACTCTAACTTTATCTGTTAATGGCTCAATATGAATATCGCTTGCTCTTCTTTCCATTCCTGTTTTTATTATGCTATCTACTAAACTTGTTACAGTATCATTTCTTCCTGATGGCGCATTAAAATTACTAACTGATGACCCTTCTAAAGAATTTATAATTTTATCAATATCACTTTCAAAAGTTATATATGTTTCCATTACTAATCCTTTATTAAGCATTAGCATTCTAATAGAATCCATATTTCTACTATTTGTAGTAGTTGCAAAACAAACTTTTATTTTACCTTGTGAAACTTCAAAAGGTATAACTTTGTTCTTTTTTGCAATATCTATAGAAATATAATCTGTTATTTTTATTTTTATAGAATTCCTTGTTAATAGAATTCCTTTTGTTCCTAATATATCCCCTATAGCTTCTATTAATTTAGTTGGCTCACATGCATTTTGTAAGTATAAAATTTCTCCTATTTTTTTATTTGGATAATCTCTTTGATATTCTAAAGCATTACTTATATCAGCTTCTCCAACTATTCCTCTTTTTACTAATTCAACTCCTAATGGTTGTCTTTTTCTTACATCCATGGCTTGGTTTCCTTTCTTTTGTTTTTTATTATTCCTTCTGTAATTATTATACTATATCTTTTTATTTTTTTGTTTATTTTTTAAAAATTACCGGTATTTGCTATTTTCTTAAAGTATATTTATTAGTAAATTCTTTTTCTCCTACAGTTATTTTTACATTTATTATTTCATTTCCATTTTCCATTGCTAATTCAAATGTACAATCAGTTATCCCTCTACATATTTTTGCTTCATTTTGATATATTCCTTCATTGCTTTTTACAAATGTATATTGTACTCCATCATCAAAAGCTATGTAATTTTGTTTTTCTCCATTAGCACAATCTAAAATTTTTATATTATTTTTATTTATTTCATTTGTAAAATAACTATTGAATTTTGTATATTCAGCTATAGGATCAATGTCTGCTCCTACATTTTTTATATTTTTATAAAAATATGTCGTAAGTACAGATACAATACTTATAACCATTACCATTCCTATAACATAAACTATTAATGATGTTAGAGTTATCCCTTTTTCAGATTTCATATTTTAACTCTCCTTTGAAAGTATTGTAGATAATTCTACATTTTGTTCTTGATTTTTAAATTTATATGTTATTTTAACTTTCACTCTTTTTACAACATCTTTTTGTTTTGTTGTATCTGTTTCTGAATAATCTTCAACTGTAATTGTTTTATAATATCCATCTTTTCCATCTACTGCTACTTTTTCGCATGAAATATCATTATTAATCAATTGGCTAAATCCATTAATTTTGATTTGTTCTATCTCACTAACAGCAATATTTGCAGCTTCTGATCTTCTTTCCACTTCTCTTCCTGATATATTAAAATTATAAAACATTGTACTAATAAGTGATACAAATATAAATAAAATAATAACTGATATTATTATATCTGAACCAGCAAATCCCTTTTGTTCTCTTAAATCCACTACTTTCTCCTTTATATTATATAATTATAAAATAGTATTAATATAAAAATTAAAACATTTGAAAACCCTAAATAAAACGCTATGCTAATATTGTCTGATATTTTTATTTCTTCTTTTGTTTCTTTTTTCTTTTTTATTTTGCCTATTAATATATAAATAGCCATTGCTAAAAGTGTTACAACTATAGCATTTACTGTAATGTATTCTCCTGTAAAAAATATCATTGTAATTAACATTAATAGTATTCCTGTTGTATATGTACTTTTTGCATATTTCTTTAGTGTTATATTATCATAAATCAATATAATAATATACATTATTAGATATATAACATATCTATAAATATTAGCTTTTTCTACTATGCATAGATATACCATATATAATATTGATATAACTATACCATATATTAACACTAATTTATCAACATTTTTGTTTTCTTTATCAATACCACATATAAGTATAATAAATGTTAGGTATAATACAATAAAACAATATTGTGCAATAGTCATTAAATTAAAATTGTATATATCAATATTTAATAATTTTGCTATTATAACAAATAATATTCCAGATAATAATTCTAAAATTAGATATCTTGGTCTTATTTTTTGTTTGCAATATCTGCATTTACCACCTAAAAATATGTAACTTAAAATTGGTATTAAATCTAAAAAACCTAATTTATGGTTGCAATTAGGGCAATATGAATGTGTATGTGTTATATCTTGTCTTTTGGGAATTCTATATACTGCTAGTGTATAAAAACTTCCAAATAGTGTTCCTATTATGAATATTATTATATATATAAATGTGTTCATTTTTCTCCTCTTTTGTCTTTTTTAATAATAGGCATATACATTTATGCATGCATATGCCTATATATGTTTGTTATTTTATTGATTTTTTGTAATTGTTTTGATTCCATCTACTAAAGTTGTTGTAGTTGAATTCATATTAAATTCTACAGTATACGCATCTCCGCCATAGTTATATGTTAATTTTTCAGCACCTGCTACTGCTGTTTTTGTCTCTGCATCTTTTGTTCCTGTATTATCATTTATTTTTGCAGCTATTTTTTCAACTGTTAATGTTTTTGGATAGTCTGTTGAATCTGCTGTTGTATTTGTTGTATCATTAGCATTCATTAATATTTCGTTCATTGCTAACATTACTTGTTCTCTTATTTCTGCTACTGCTGTTTCACTTTTAGCTGTTGTAGCTTTTGTAAGAACTCCATTACTTCCTGTTAACATAGCAATTGAAACACCTGCTAATATTAATAATACAATGATTGTAATTACTAATGCGATTAATGTAATACCTTTTTGTTCTTTCATCATAAGTTTTCCTCACTTTCATTTTTGAATAGTTAGTATTAATTTTTTATAATTCTTATTATTGTTTAGGTGTAACACTACTTACTCCTGTGATTTTTCCTGATTCTGTCTTTAATGTTACAGTATAAGCATTATCATATGTTATAGTTCCATTTTCCTCTGCTGTTACTGTTTTTCCAGTATTAGAAGCTGTTTTTGCAGCTATATTTGCAGCTGTTAATGTTTTTGGATAGTCTGTTGAATCTGCTGTTGTATTTGTTGGATCATTAGCATTCATTAATATTTCGTTCATAGCTAACATTACTTGTTCTTTTACTTCTGCTACTGCTGTTTCGCTTTTAGCTGTTGTAGCTTTTGTAAGAACACCATTGTTTCCTGTTAGCATAGCAATTGAAACACCTGCTAATATTAATAATACAATGATTGTAATTACTAAAGCGATTAATGTAATACCTTTTTGTTCTTTCATCATAAGTTTTTCCCTCCTTTTCTTTTGAATGTTTTTGTTTTATATTTAAGTTATATTAAATATAACGTTAATAACTAATTTATTTTGTTCCTTTATCTTGGAAGAAATGTCCTCCAGAGGAACTTGAATTATTTGTTGTATTTGAATTTGTGTTTGCATTTGTTGTATCTTTTGTACTTCCTGTTGTTGAAGTTGTGTTTCCATCTGTTGCATTTCCATTTTCATTTGTTTGTGATTGATATGAAGAAAAAGGATTTGCTTTTCCTGGGTTATAATTTTTTATTTTTTCATAATTGTTTAAATCTGAAGAGTTTACCTCGTATGTCATTATAACCTGATTATCATCAACTTCTCCTGCCTGAACCAATTCTTCTTTAACATCTTCCGGCGTAGTATATGAAACTGGTTCTGGTACAACTTTTGCCATTGGTACATAATCATATAACAATAATCCTAATACTACTATTATAGCTAAGCATAATAACAATATAATAATTATTTCTTTAATAATTGATTTAGACATTTTACACTCCTTTATTATTTTGCTACATTTGTATTTGTTGCACTGTTGCTTGTAGTATTTGTACTATTTGTGTTGTTAGTACTGTTTGTTGTGCTATTTGTTGTATTATTATTGTTTGTTCCTGTATCAACTTGTGATTCATTTACATCTATAATTGATATTTCTTTACATACAAATGTTGCTTGTAGTGAATCTCCTGATCCACTCATATGGAAGTTTTCAATTTTAAATCCTAATGTGCTGTCATTTTCTATGTCTGAAATAAAATCTATAATTGATATATAACTTCCATTAACAGTAAAGTTTAAGTCATACATATTTTCTGATGTACTACTTCCTCTTACTATATCCATTTTCATTGTAGCACCTTCACTTGTAGCATGATTTCCAAGTTTTACCCACAATGCTTCAACTTCATATTTTTGAAGTTGAGCTGTAGCTTGTCCCTCAGAATCTGTATTTAAAAGTGCCATATCTTCATAATTCTTTTTTTCTTCAGTTAATTTTTTTGAATTTTCTTCAACTTCATCAACTGCTTTTTGATAATCTATTGTTGATAATTGTGTTGCTTGTTGTATTTTCTGATCTAATTCAGAATTTTTTTGATTTATTCCTCTAATACCTAATACTTCTATTTTTCCTACATTCAATCCATTTATAGCAATAAAAATAGAAAGTATTAATAATAGAGCAATTAAAATTGAAATTAATAATTTTTTCATGGTAAATCTCCTTCTATTTTTACTGTAACAACATCACTTTCTTTTTGTCCTGATGTTGAAATAACATTAGTTAAAATAACATCTGTTTTTATTTTTGCTTTTAAATATCCTAATTGTTCATATTTATTTGATTGTGCTGTAATTACTATATGGTTATCTGTAGTATTTTCTATAGAAGTCAATTGAACATTTTCTGGAACAATTGTCATTATTTGATTTAATAAATTTGGTATTGAGTTTTTTGTTTTATTTATGTCAGCAATTTTATTGTTTGCTTCTTCTATGCTTTTTATCATACTTGTATATTGGCTTGTTTTTTGTTTTATTGAATCATTATCTTTATTTGCAAGTGATATTTGTTCATTTGTTGCACTTATAGATTGATCAGCTTCATTTTCTTTATTTTTTATTTGCTTTGCTAATAAACCAGAAAATCCACAATATATTATAATTAATATAAGTAAGCTGTATGCTGACCTTATCATGTTCATTTCTATTTTGTCTAATTTTTGTCCTAAATCCCAAGCAAAATAACTTGCTCTATTTTTTTCTTCTTTAGTTGTTGGTTTTTTAGGTCCTATTTCTATAGTCATCCAACTAGGTAATTTATCTGCGATTGATGGTTTTTTGAAGTTCATTCCACTAATTCCTTCTCCTAATCCCATCAAAGCTAATGATATTGCTGAGTTAACTTCTATATAGTCTTTTATACTTATGTCTCTTGTATTATCTACAAAATATGGTTTTAATATTTCACATTCAACATCTAATAAATACTCTTGAAAATATAAGTCAACATTGTTAATTAATGCTCCTGTACCTGTTATATACACTTTTGTAATTTTATCAGCATTTAAGTTAAGAACCTTTTTGGTATTTCCAACTATATCGAATAATGTTGGCATTATATCTTCTAAATAATTCACATCATCATCTAATTGTAAGTCTCTTCCTTCTGATGTGTATATAGTTGTGTTTTTGCATATTTCATATGATTTTGCATATGAATTTTCTTTTGAATTTATTTTTGTTAAAAAGTCAGTGCTACCAATATCAAAAACATCTATATTTGATACTTTTTTATTAAGTATTGTTGTTATAGTTGTTTTGTCTTCTATGTTAACTATTAAACAATTTTCGTCTCTATATACATCAATTAAGTTTGGAATAGACATTGACATAGGAGATACATTTATTAATCTATATCCATCTACTTGTTGAATTCTTTTATTTAGCTCAATTTTGTTTTCTGCTATATGAATTACTTTTAATGTTTCTTTATCTAACTGATCATCTACAATTGCATATCTACTTTCAAAAACATTTGGATTGTATCCTTTTTCTGTACAATATGCTTCAAATTCAGTTTTTATAGCTTTTTGTAAATCACTTTTTGTTAGTAAAGAAAACATATCAAAATAATTGTACATTTCTTCTGATAAACTAATACTAATAGGTGTTTTTTGACTGTAAGTTTCTTCAACAATTTGTTTTATTGCATCAGAAATTTTCTCATAAAACATAACGCCAAATGTTTCGACTTTTATATTGTCATGATCTTTTGAAACTTTAGCATATTTAATTAAATGTTCTTCAATGTATAGTCCTAAACAATTTGACATTTTTTGCTCCTTTTCTTAATAATCTTTTTATTAGTTTCTGCTTTTTTGTAAAAATTGATACTTGAATTTTTTGCAATTATTTTTATTATTTTACTCATATAAACTTTTTTGCATTTATCATTTATATTTATATTTTATTTATATTTCTTTAAAAGGTCAATATATTTAATGTTATTGTAATACAAATGTAATACAATTGTAATACGGTTTGTAAGCTTATTTTTTCTGTATTTTGCAAATAAAAAATCCATCTGTTTTAGTATTTTGATATATTTGTAAATATTTGTCGAATTTTGAAACTTTTTTAAGAAAGTTTTTATTTTTTAAATCAATTTTTTCTAATGTAAAAGAATTATTCTCTTTTATAAATTTATTAATAACTTCCTCATTTTCTTGTTTCAAAATACTACATGTAGAATATACTAATTCTCCACCTTCTTTTAAGTATTTAGAACAATTACTTAAAATTTCAAATTGTATTTTTTTAATTTCTTCAATATCCTCTTTTTTTCTTTTCCATTTTATATCTGGTTTTCTCTTTAATACGCCTATTCCTAGGCAAGGAACATCTAATAAAACTTTATCAAATTTATCTTTATATTCTTCATTATATTTTGTTGCATCTTTTGCGCTTGTATTTATTATATTAATGCCTAATCTTTTAGCATTTTGATTTACTAATTTTAATCTATGTTCATAAATATCCCAAGCCTCAATTTTCCCTTTATTATCCATAAGTTCTGCAATATAAGTTGTCTTTCCTCCAGGTGCACTACATGCATCTAGCACTACTTCATTTTGTTTTGGAGCTAAAACAATAGGTATTAATCCAGCACCTTCATCCTCAATTGTAAAAAATCCTTTTTTAAACAAATCAAAATTTTCTATATTTTTCACTTTTTTTATAACTAAAAAATCATCTAATATTCCATCTTCAACTTGTATATTATTTTTCTTTAGCTCTTCTTTTAACTTTTCCTTTGTTGTTTTTAGATTATTTACCCTAACTGATATATTAGGTCTACTATTTGAAGCTTCACAAATTTCTTGTACTTCCTCTATTTCCTTTTCTTTTAATAGTTCCTCTATTATCCATACTGGCATAGAAGTTGTTTTTGATATTCTTTCTACATCATTATCAATATTAAACAATTCTTCATAATCTGTTTTCTCCACTTTTCTTAAAATAGCATTTACAAAATTAGAGCTACTTTTATGTCCATATCTTTTAGCCAAATTAACACTTTCGTTAACAGCTGCAGATTTAGGAATCTTATCTAAAAAAATTATTTGATAAACTCCCATTCTTAATATATTTAATATCCATGTAGAAATCTTTTTTAATCTAATATTAGAATACTTCCTTATAATTTCATCTAATGTTAATCTCCATGTAACAACACCATAAACAATTTCAGAAATTAAGCCAATATCCCTTTCATCTAATCTTCTCCTATTTTCATTTAACATTTCATCTAGCACTATATTAGAATAAGCATCTTCTTTATCTATCTTATACAAGCACTTTAGTGCCACTTCTCTAGCTTTATCAACCATTCAAACTCCTCCTTAATTGCCACCGGGGACGGACCTTTTTGGCAATTTTTTGCCATTGGGGACGGACCTCTTTGACAATTTCACTATAACTCTATTAATTAAGATTATATATTTTTTTTATAAAAATTTCTACTATTTGGTATATTTTTTCTAAATTGCGGAAAAGCTATTTTTAAAATATTTCTTGGAGGTTTACTATGGATATAAAAAAACATTTAATAATTACTGGAAATTCAACTGTTTCATGGAAAGATGCTATTGTTAAGGCTATTTCGGAAGCTTCAAAAACAATTGATTATTTATCAGAAGTAAAAATTATAGAACAACGAGCTAATATTGATGGGGACAAAATTTCTGAATATTTTGTAGATTTGGATTTAAGTTTTATTGTTGACTTAAATCGTAAAGATAGTTAGGAGGTAAATTATGAATCCTTTAGAAACAAAACAAACATATCAAGAATACGTAGATAAAAAATCACCCAACTCACCCATATGGAAAAATTGCATCAACGCATTTTGGGTTGGAGGATTAATTTGCTCAATTGGACAGATTATACTTAATATATGCAAAGAACGTGGATTTGATACACAAACATCTGGTACAATAGTTTCCATTTTATTAATAGGATTTGCGGCATTTTTAACAGGTTTAAACTTGTTTAATAAATTAGGAAAATTTGCAGGAGCAGGATCATTAGTACCTATAACAGGTTTTGCAAATTCAATTGTTTCACCTGCTATGGAATATAAATCAGAAGGCTATGTAATGGGTGTCGGAGGAAAAATGTTTACAGTTGCAGGGCCTGTTCTTGTATTTGGTATTTCTGCTTCTATTATTGTTGGAATAATTTATTTGATATTTAACACACAAGCAATTACATTAGTTTAATTGCCATTGGTTCCGGGTTTAAATTGCCAAGTTGGCATCAACCTTAAAATTAATGTCAACTTGGCAATTTAAACCCGGAACTAATGGCAACATTTTAAGGAGATGATTTTTTGGAAAAGATAGGTAAACAAACTATAAGATTTAACAATCCTCCTACTATAGTGGATTGTGCTAGTATTGTTGGGCCAAAAGAATCTGAACGGTCCTTTGGCTAAATATTTTGATCAAACTTTAGATGATGAATTTTGGGGTGAAAAAACTTGGGAAAAAGCTGAAAGTAAAATTATAAAAGAAACTGTTAATACTGTTATTTCTAAGTCTGGTGTGGCAGCTAATGAAATTGATTGTATGTTTGCCGGAGATTTGCTTAATCAGTGTATTTCTTCTAGTTTTGGTTTAAGGGAATTGAGTATTCCTTTATTTGGAGTTTTTGGTGCTTGTTCTACTTTTGTGGAATCTATGTGTTTAGGTGCTATTGCAATTGAAGGTTTTGCAAATAATGTTTTATGTGCTACTTCTAGTCATTTTTGTAGTGCTGAAAAACAGTTTAGATTTCCTTTGGAATTAGGAAATCAAAGGCCTCCTACAAGCCAATGGACAGTTACTGGTAGTGGTGCTGCTATTTTGTCTAAAGACGGTCAAGGCCCTTATATAACTCATATTACACCTGGAAAAATTGTTGATATGGGAATTAAAGATGCAAACAACATGGGTGCTGCTATGGCTCCTGCTTTTAATGATACTTTAATTGCACATTTCTTAGATACAGGTAGAAATCCTAGTTATTATGATGCAATAATTAGTGGTGATTTAGGACATATTGGAAAAGAAATTGCTATTGATCTTGCTAAATCTCAAGGTTATAATATTAAATCAAATTATAATGACTGTGGTGTTTTAATATTTGATAAAAATGCACAAGATACTCATTCTGGTGGTAGTGGTTGTGCATGCTGTGGAACTGTATTTTCTGGATATTTCTTTAAACAATTAAAAGATAGAAAAATAAAAAAACTTTTATTAATTGCAACTGGTGCATTAACTAATTCTACTAGTTCACAACAAGGAGAATCAATACCTGGTATTGCACATGCAATAAGTATAGAAATTTAAGGAGGAAAAAATATGGATATAAACTGGATGAACGTTTTCGACTGGCAAATGTTATTAAGATGTTTTGTAACAGGTGGTATAATCTGTGTTATTGGTCAAATATTAATAGATAAAACAAAACTTACCCCTGCTAGAATTCTAGTAATATTTGTTACTACTGGTACCATTTTAGGTGGTTTAGGACTTTATAAATATTTAGTAGATTTCGCTGGTGCAGGTGCCACAGTACCTTTAACAGGTTTTGGCTACAACTTAGCTAAAGGAGCTATTGAAGGAGTGCAAGAATCTGGATTAGTCGGAGCTTTTACTGGTGGTGTAAAGGCTTCTGCTGGTGGTATCGCTGCAGCTGTATTCTTTGGATATTTGGCATCTCTTATTTCAAAGCCTAAAATGAAAAAGCAATAACAAAAAAAGTGGTATTATAACCACTTTTTTATGCTTTTTTTGATATTTCAGCTATTTCTGTAAAAGCTTTTGGATCTGTTACAGCTATTTCTGCTAACATTTTTCTATTGATTGCAACATTTGCTTTTTTTAATCCTGCTATCATTTTGCTATATGTAGTTCCATTCATTCTTGCAGCAGCATTAATTCTTGCTATCCATAATTTTCTAAAATTACTCTTTTTATCTTTTCTTCCAACATATGCGTAAGATAAAGATTTCATTACTGCTTGATTAGCATTTCTAAATCTATAATGTTTTGCACCATAGTATCCTTTAGCTTGTTTTAATATTTTTTTATGTCTTGCTCTTGTTGTTCTTGCTGTTTTTACTCTTGCCATTTATATTCACCTTCCTTAAATTTTTGTCTAATTATTTTTATTTTATTATCCACCATATGGTAATAATTTTTTAATTGTATTTTCACAACTCTTGTCTGCATAACCATTTTGGATTTTTCCTGATTTTTTTTGTCTTTTTGTTTTGTTTGCTAATAAATGTCTTCTATTTGATTTTGTTCTTTTAACTTTTCCTGTTGCTGTTAAAGAATATCTTTTTTTAGCAGCTCTATTTGTTTTTAATTTTGGCATATGCCATCGCTCCTTTCATATTTTGTTGAATTTATTTTAAGCATTTTTCTTTGCTAAAATTGTAAACATATTTCTTCCTTCTAGTTTAGGTGCTTTTTCAACATTAGCAACTTCTTCTAAAGCTTCGATAAATTTGTTTAAAACATTTTCTCCTGCTTTTGAATTGTTTACTTCTCTTCCCCTAAATCTAACAGTTATTTTTACTTTGTTTCCATCTTGTAAAAACTTTTTAGCATTTTTTGCTTTAAAACTAAAGTCGTGTTCTTCTATATTAGGAGTAACTCTTATTTCTTTTACTTCTAATACTTTTTGTTTCTTTTTGGCTTCTTTTTCTTTTTTAGCTTGTTCAAATTTATATTTTCCATAGTTCATAATTTTACAAACTTGTGGATTTGAATTTGGAGCAACTAATACTAAATCTAAGTTTTTTTCTTCTGCCATTTCTAATGCTTGTTCAAAAGGTTTAACTCCTAATTTTTCTCCGTTTTCTCCTATTAATTGAACTTCTTTTGCTCTTATTTGCCTATTTGTTGGTAATTCTTGTTTTATCTAAAACACCTCCAATAAAAAAATTGACTTTTGTTACAAGTCAATCATCAAAATAAAAATAGCCAAATGCTAAATTATTTAATTTCTAACCTTTTTCTTTATTTAGATAAGGTGAGAAGTTTTGACTTCTTCTTGTAACGAATAATATTTTAGCATATTCTTTGGCTATTTGTCAAGTAATTTAACAATATTTATACAAAAAACTCAAAAATTAGAATACCTATTGATTGTATAATAAATAGATTTAACATATTTGATGTAAGCATATTGTTAGTTGCCTCCACAACTCCTAAAATCTCTTTTGATTTTTCTTTTTTATAATGTTTTTGTGCTTCGAAAAATGTAATTAACTCAGGAATACTTGTTATAAACCCCAACAATATACCAATAATGGTTTGTGATATGTTAAACATATTGCATAAATTTTCTAATGTATTTCCTAATGCATCTCCTATTATAAATAACAAAACACCTGTTATTAATAGATATATCACATATTTTATTGTTTTCTTTTTATTATTTTTTTCCCACTTTTCCTCTTTTTCTATTTGTTTTTCTAATGCTTCATCTTCTTTTCTTAAATATAATTTATGTGCATTTGTATTCAAATAATTAAATAATAAATATAAAATTATGAAAATCGGAACGATTGAGAGGCTTATCTCTATTTTTAATATTAGTAGTATGATTGGAATTATTATTGTAATTAAGGTTAATATTATATCAATTTTTATTGCTTTGTTTTTTAACAATTTTTGATTTTTATTTAAAATTATTGATGATATATATTGGATCATATTTATTACATTAGAGCTAAATACATTTACTACGCTGGCACTTATTAATCCATTAAAACTAGATGCTCCAATCGTTAATAATTCAGGCATTGATGTTGCATATCCTGCAATATCTCCTACCACTTTTGGTTTAAGATTTAAATTTTCTGCAAGTTTTCTTAATGTAGTTACTAATATATATTTTGATATTAATACAATAAAACCAGAATATACTATAAATTTTATTATCTCGAAAAACATTATATTTCTCCTTTTTTATAGTTTACCCTGGTTTAATTTTTTTATAACTTTTTTATTTTATTGCATAGTAGTAGCTAAATTAGAAATTTCTTTATATCCTGGTAATATAGCATTTACAAGTTGTTCTTCATCTGTACTCATATTCCATTTTCCATCTTTTTTTGTCATTGTTACTGTAATTTCATTTGAAACTGTTTCTACACTGTCTGAATTATATTGTTCTTGAAAATATTGTTTCATTTGAGCATTCATTTCTTCTTCTGTCACTCTTCCAAATGCTTGTGAAAACGCTAATGAAAGTGCTTTTTGCATATAGTTTGAAAATACTTCTTTTAAGTTTTTATTACTTATTTTTAACTTTACAATACAATCTTTTGATTTTACATCAGCTGATAATACTTCATAATTCAAATTACTTAGCATTACTTTTTCCATTTCTTTATTTTCTGAATCTTCTTTGTTTTCTGAATCAGTATCTTCTGAATTTTCTTCATTTACATATTGTTTTAAAGTTTCTTCATCTCCTGATTTTATTGCACTAAATATTTTGTCTACTTCTTTTATTGCACTACTTTTAATTAAATGTAGTCTTAAAAAATATCCTCCGCAAATTATTGCTATTACTAATACGACAGCTATTATAGAAATAATAACTTTTTTGTTTATTAATTTCTTCATATGTTTCTCTCCTTTCTTTTCGTTTTTACTATATCACACTTTTTTAAATTTTCAAATACTCAATTAATTTTTTATTTACTTTTTATTCTCATATTATAATTGTTCCTCCTATTTTCTTGATATTACTTGAAAAATATAGTATAATATCAAATATATTTTGAAAGAATGGAGAAGTAAAATGATAGATATTAAATTTTTAAGAGAAAATCCTGAAAAAGTAAAGGAAAATATAAAGAAAAAATTTCAAGATAATAAAATTGTTTTAGTTGATGAAATAATAGAATTAGATAAAAAAAATAGAGAAGCAAAATTAAATGGTGACAATCTAAGAGCTAAAAGAAAATCAATAAGTGCTCAAATTGGTGCTTTAATGCAATCTGGCAAAAAAGACGAAGCTGAAGAAGCAAAAAAACAAGTATCAAAAATAAATGAAGAATTAAGTGAAAATGAAGTATTAGAAAATAAATATGCAGAAGAAATGAAAGAAAAAATGATGAAAATACCAAATATCATTCATGAATCTGTTCCTATTGGTAAAGATGACTCTGAAAATGTAGAAATAGAAAAATTTGGAGATCCTATCGTTCCAGATTACGAAATTCCTTTTCATGGAGAAATCTTAGAAAATTTAGGTGGATTAGATTTAGATAGTGCTAGAAGAGTAGCTGGACAAGGTTTCTATTATTTAATGGGAGATGTTGCAAGACTTCACTCTGCTGTATTAACTTATGCTAGAGATTTTATGATAAATAAAGGATTTACTTATTGCATACCACCATACATGATTCGTAGTGATGTTGTTACAGGTGTTATGAGTTTTGAAGAAATGGATGCTATGATGTATAAAATAGAAGGTGAAGATTTGTATTTAATTGGTACAAGTGAGCACTCTATGATTGGTAAATTCAAAGATCAAATACTAAAAAAAGAAAATATGCCTTATACAATGACATCTTATTCTCCTTGTTTTAGAAAAGAAAAAGGTGCACATGGTATAGAAGAACGTGGAGTTTATAGAATACATCAATTCGAAAAACAAGAAATGATTGTAGTTTGTGAACCTGAAGAATCTTGGGAATGGTACAACAAAATGTGGTCATACACTGTAGAATTTTTTAGAAGTATGAATATCCCTGTTAGAACATTAGAATGTTGTTCTGGAGATTTGGCTGACTTAAAAGCTAAATCTTGTGATGTAGAAGCTTGGTCTCCAAGACAACAAAAATATTTTGAGGTTGGAAGTTGTTCAAACTTAACAGATGCACAAGCTAGAAGACTAGGAATTAGAATAAAAGGAGAAAATGGTAATTATTTTGCACACACTTTAAATAATACTGTTGTAGCCCCTCCTCGTATGTTAATTTCTATTATAGAAAACAATTATCAACCAGATGGAAGCGTTATTGTACCTGAAGTTTTAAGACCTTATATGGGTGGATTAGAAAAAATTACTATAAAATAATTTTTTAATATATTGAAAAATATAAAAAGGAGTATTATATGTTAGTTAAAAATCCTAAATTCGAAATATCAGCTGTAGGAGCAAAACAATATCCTAAAAATAATTTACCTGAAATAGTTTTAGTAGGAAAATCCAATGTTGGAAAATCTAGTTTTGTTAATACTATGATAAATAGAAAAAAACTTGCTAGAACTAGTAGTGAACCTGGAAAAACAAGACAAATAAATTTTTATAATATTGATGAAACATTTTATTTTGTTGACTTACCTGGATATGGATATAGTAAAATGTCTAAAAAAGAACAAGAACAAGTTGGACTTTTTATAGAAGATTATTTGTTTAACAGACAAGAAATTTCTTTAATAATATTTTTAGTTGATATTAGGCATAATCCTACTGAAAATGATAAACTTATGTATAATTATATAATTTCGTCTGGATTACCTTTTATTATTTTAGCAAACAAAGCAGACAAAATTGCTATAACAAAGGTTGATAATGTTGTTAAAGATTTGCAAAAACAATTAAATCCAATTGGTGATATAATAACTTTGCCTTTCTCTTCTGAAAGAAAAATTTATAAAGATGATGTTTGGAAGATTATTGACGAATATATAAAATAGTAAAATAATTATACTTATATAAAAAGAAGATATAAAATGTATATTTTTATATCTTCTTTTTTAGATTTAATATTTTTTATAATCTAAATATTTTTATCTATATTAGGTAATAATTGTTTCTTTCTTGAAACAACACCTTCTAGAAAAGCTCTATTTTCTTCTAATTTTTTGTTAAATGCTTTTTCTATTATGTCTTCAGCATTATTACCTAATGCAATAATTTCAGAGTTACTGTTTAATATATCAGTAATTGCTAAAACAAATAATTGTAATTCATTTTTTGTCATTTCTTCTTTCATTGCTTTTTCTAATTCTTCTTGTCTTTTTAAAACTTCTGGAATTGCTACAGTATTAACTTGTGCTATAACAAATTTCTTTCCATATTTATCTAATTTTTTAGCATCTAAATTTACTAATTCTTCTGCTGAAAAATCATCTAAATCAGTTCCTGCTTTTAACATTGCTAATCCATATTCATTTACATCTATTCCTGCTATTTTAGCTAATTCCTCTAATACTTTTTTGTCATGTTGTGTAGTAGTTGGTGATTTTAATAACAATGTGTCAGAAATAATAGCACTTGCCATTAAAACAGCTTCTTCTTTTTCTATTTTTATATTTCTTTGTAAAAATTCTTCATATAAAATTGTTGATGTACATCCATATGGTCTAGCTGTATAAAATAAAGGATCTGAAGTTTCAAAGTTTGATATTCTATGATGATCTATAACTTCAATTATTTTTGCATTTTCAATTCCGTCAACACTTTGATTAAATTCATTATGATCAACTAAAATTACTTCTTGTCCTTCTTCTACTTTTTCTAATAACTCTGGAGCTTCAATTTTTAAATAATCTAAAGCATATTGAGTTTCTTTATTTATATTTCCTAATCTAACAGCTTTTGCTAAATTGTTTCCATTCTTTTTTTCTAATATTTCTTTAACTAAAGCTGAACAAATTGTATCAGTATCTGGATTTTTATGTCCAAAAATTAAAGTTTCTTTTTCCATTTTAAATTCCTCCTAAAAAATCTTTTATTATTATATATTTTTCTACATTTATTTGTCAAATTTTTTAAAAATACATATTAAATTTTAAAATTATTCTTTTATAATTTGCTCTAATTCTTCTTTTGAAAATTCATATTTTTTATTACAGAAGTGACATACCAACTCTGCTTTTCCTTCTTTTTCAATTATATCTTTTAACTCTTCTTTTCCAATTGTAGCTAATGCATCTTTCATATGTTCTTTTGAACAATCACATTCATATATTGGAGTTATACTTTCATCAACTATTTGTATGTTTTCATCTCCTGTTATTTTTTTTGCTATTTGTGTTAATGTAAGTTCTTCATCTAACATTTTTGAAATTGCACCTGCTTTAAATACTGCTTGTTCTATTTTTGAGATTTCCTCTTCTGTACTTCCAGGCATTAATTGTATTAAATATCCTCCACTTGATTTAACTCCATTTTTATCTACTAACACTCCTAATGCAATAGCAGATTCTCTTTGTTCAGAATTAACAAAATAATTAGCAAAATCTTCTGCAATTTCTCCTGATACTAATGGAGAAACTCCTATGTATGGTTCTTTCATACCAATATCTTTAATAACATTTATATATCCTTCACTTCCTACTGCATTTCCTACATCTAATTTTCCAATATCATTTAAAGGTAAATCAACATGCGGATTTCCTACAAAAGCTTTTACTTTAGGAAAGTTATTTGCTACTGCTACCATCATTCCTATTGGTCCAGATCCTTTTATTTGTAAAGTTAATTTATCTTGTGTATTTTTCATTTCAGTTCCCATTATTGCTGCCATTGTTATTGTTCTTCCTAATGCAGCTGTTGCAAGTGGGCTTAAATCATGAGTTTTTCTAGCATCATCAACCATATTTGTTGTTTTAGCACATATAACTGAAACCTTTCCATCATATGCTAAAAATTTTACTATTTTATCTGACATTTTGTTTTCCTCCTATAAATTTAATAACACTTTTACTATTTATTTTTGTCTTTTTTATTATATAGTATAAATTTTAAAATTCAATAATACAAATATGTTATTTATATTATTGAATTTTATCTTTAATTTTATTTTTTCACATATACTGTTTTAGTATCGTAAGATAATTCTATACCTTCTTCTCTTAGTATTTTCATTATTTTATAGTTAATGTTTTCTTTTTCTGCTAAATAGCTTGGATAATCAACTGAATCTGTATAACTACATACTAAAATATTAATTCCATTGTCTACAATTTCATCAAACTTAACTATTATTGATTCATCATATATTCCTTCTCTTTTTTGTAGCATTTGCTCTACTCTTGCTTTGAATTTTTCAATTTTTTCAATTGGTGTATCTATTTCTATACATAAGTTTGTTTTATATCTTCTTTTTTCCATTTTACTCCAATTTATAATTGAGCTATTTGATATTATAGAATTTGGTATATTAACTACTGAATTTTCAAATGTTCTTACTCTTGTGCTTCTAAATGTTATATCTTCAACAGTACCTTCATATTTATCCATTTGAATCCAATCTCCAACAATAAAAGGTTTGTCTAAAAATATAACTAATCCTCCAAATAGATTCTTAGCTGTATCTTGTGCGGCAAGAGTTACTATAACTCCTCCTATTCCTAATCCTGCTACTAGTCCATTTAAATTAAATCCTAAAAGTGTTATTACTATAAATCCAGCAATTATATAAATTATTGCTCTAATTATTTTTAAAACAAAATCAAACATTGAATCTTCTACATTTTGGCTTGTTTTTTCTTTCATTTTCTTAACTAAAGAAGATCCTTGTGTAAAGCTTTCTGCAAGTCCTTTTGCAAATAATATTACACTTAATATTTCAAATGCTTTTGTTACTATGTTCATTATTTCTTGATTAATATTTAATGCTGGTTTCAAGAATAATATTGCTAAGTAAAATCCTAAATTTATAAAAAATATTCGCAATGGCTTATAAAAAGCACTTTCTTTTATTTTTTTTGAATTTCTTACTTTAATCTTAAACATTCTAATTATAATATATGTTATTCCAGAACTAAAAATCCTGAAAAACAATATTATTAATACTGCAATAACTATATCTAATATTTGAACAGATGTTATATTTTCTATAAAATTTGTAATTTGTTCCATTTTTTCCTCCGTTACAAAACTTCTATTTAACTAAAATGTAATTTATTTAATCTTTGTTTATCCCATATAATCTCTAAGTTTTTTGCTTCTACTTGGATGTCTTAATTTTCTTAATGCTTTTGCTTCAATTTGTCTTATTCTCTCACGAGTTACATCAAATTCTCGTCCTACTTCTTCTAATGTTCTAGCTTTTCCATCTTCTAAACCAAATCTTAATTTTAAAACTTTAGCTTCTCTTGGTGTTAATGTTCCCATTACATCTTCTAATTGAGCCTTTAATAATGTGTATGCAGCTGCATCATGAGGTGCTGGTGAATCTTCATCTTGAATAAAATCACCTAAATGGCTGTCATCTTCTTCTCCTATTGGAGTTTCTAATGATACAGGGTCTTGAGCTATTTTTTGAATTTCCATTACTTTTTCTACTGGAATTTCCATTTCTTCTGCTATTTCTTCTGGCGTTGGCTCTCTTCCTAGTTGTTGTAATAAGTGTCTAGATGTTCTAATTAATTTATTTATTGTTTCTACCATGTGTACTGGAATTCTTATTGTTCTTGCTTGGTCTGCTATTGCTCTAGTAATAGCTTGTCTAATCCACCAAGTTGCATAAGTACTAAATTTAAATCCTTTTGTATAATCAAATTTTTCTACAGCTTTAATTAATCCCATATTTCCTTCTTGTATTAAATCTAAAAATAGCATTCCTCTACCAACATATTTTTTTGCAATACTTACTACTAATCTTAGGTTTGATTCTGCTAATTCTTGTTTAGCTGTTTCATCTCCATCTAAAATTCTTTTTGCTAATTCTAATTCTTGCTCATATGTTAATAATGGTATTCTTCCTATTTCTCTTAAATACATTCTTACAGGATCATCAACATTTACGCCTTCATAAGTTGTTTCTGTTATTTCATCAAGTTTTAAATTTTCTACTTCTTTTAAGTCTTCTATGTCTGGTTCTTCTTCATCAACATCATCATTTAATAAATCCACACCTAATTCTTCAAAAGCGTCAAATACTTTATCTATTTGGTCTGGATTAACATCATCTAATTCTGATGCTAAATCACCATAAGTTATTTTTCCATTTTCTTTTGCTTTCTTTATTATGCTTTTTACTTTTTCTTGTTTTAATTTTTCATCTGCTTCTTGCTTTTCTTTTGAAGTCTCTACTTCTTTTTTGTCTTGTTTTTCTGACATTTTCTTTTTGGCTGTTTTTCTTGCTTTTTCTATTTTTTCAATTTTTTGTTCTTTTTCATTTTTATTTGTTTTCTTATTTTCTTCTAACTCTTCTTTTTTATTTGCCATTTTTTATTCACCCCTATTTAATTCTAGCTAATTTAATAATTATATTACTTAGCTCTTTTTCATATTCCTTTTTTTGAGTTTCATTTATGTCTTCTTTTTCTAGTTCTTCTAAAATTTCAAATTTTCTTTCATTTAGCTTTTCTTTTTCATAGCTTTGTATAATGTCATCAATAGCTTTTTCTACATCTTTTATTTCATAATCATCTGCCATTATCATTGTAATACGATTTTGTTCTTCTTCTTCTAAATTGTCTAATATACCATTAATATTACTATTTCCTTTTTCAAATTCTTCATACAATTTTTTTGCAATTTGCTGATTCAAACTATCTTTAAAATCCTCTACTTTTATATTTTGTTTAATAATTTGAAACACATTTAAATCTCCCATAAGTAATAAAGATAATATTGTATTTTCTTTTTTTACTATTGCTTCTGATACTTTATTTTTTTCAACTTTTTTATGTGATATTACTGGTTTTGATTTTTCTAGAATTTTTTGTCCTTTGGCAGTTGCATAAGATAATTTATTTACTTCTGCATATATTGCTTCTTTTGATATGTTATATGATTTAGCAATTCTTTCGATATAAACTTCTTTTTCTATTGTATTATCTATTTTTGATATTAATTTAGCTATTTCATTTAGAAATTTTATTTTATCATTAGTATTATTTAAATCTAAATTTCTTTTTAAAATTTTTACTTTAAATTCAACTACTGATAATGCTTTTTCTATAAGTGATTGAAATCTTGCACTTCCATATTTTATAATATATTCATCTGGGTCTTTTGCACCTTCCATTTGTAAAATTCTGATGTCACACCCCATATTTTGTAAAATATCTAATGCTCTCATTTTTGCAGAAAGTCCTGCTTCATCTGAATCAAAGCTTAAAATTATTTGTTCTGAGCTTTTTCTAAGTAGCCATCCTTGTTGTTGGGTCATTGCTGTTCCTAGTGATGCTACTACATTTTTCACTCCTCTTTGATGCAATGATATTACATCCATATATCCTTCTACTATGAGTATTTTTTTTACATCACTTTTTTTTGCTACATTTAATCCAAATAAATGTCTTCCTTTGCTATAAACTATGTTTTCTGGTGAATTTATATATTTAGGTTTTGAATCATCTAAAACTCTTCCACCAAATGCTATAACTCTTCCTCTAACATCACATATAGGAAACATTAAACGATTTCTATATCTATCTATATATTTTCCATTATCATTTTTATTTACTAAACCTGATTCTAGAATTTCTCTTTCTTCAAATCCTTGTTTTTTTAACGCATTGTATAGTTCGTTAAATTTTCCTGAAAATCCTATTTGAAATGATTTTAAAGTTTCGTTTGTTAACTTTCTCTTTTTTATATATTCTTGTGCTATTTTGGATTCTGGTTTGTATAAATTTTCATGATAATAGTTTGCTGCAAATTCGTTTACTTTATATACTTTTGCTTTTAATTCTTCTTTTAATGAATCTCCTCTATTTTCTAATGTTGGTAATTGTATATTTGACCTTTCAGCTAAAGTTTGTACTGCTTCTATAAAGTTAATTCCTTCTATTTTAGTTAAAAATGTAAATACATTTCCTCCAACTCCACATCCAAAGCAATGGAATATTTGCTTGTCTGGTGAAACAGAAAAAGAAGGTGATTTTTCATTATGAAATGGACATAGTCCAAAAAAGTTTCTTCCACTTCTTTTTAAATGTACATATTGTGATATTATATCTACTATATCATTTGTTTGTCTTACTTCATCAATGATTTCATCACTATATCGTACCATTTTTTCCTCACTTTCTTTATAATATTCCATTTTTAAATACACTATTATATTATTCGACGCGTTTTACATAAATCCTTCTTGATTTTTGTTTTTTATTGTTTTATAGTGTAACAATATGATATATAAAAACAAATTTTATTATAATATTTATGAATAGTAAATTAATATTTTTAATTAAAAGCTTGAGTAGCGCTAGCTCACGGATAACCCGTGAGGCCTCGAAAGTTTTAATTAAAAATATTAGTTTACTATTCATTATTATAATTATTAATTGTAATTATTAATTTTCTATTCATAAAAATATAATTTTCTAAATAAAAAAAGATACGAAAATTTAAAATTTAATATCTCCGTATCCCCTTTTATTACACTTTTGTTGGAATTCTTACTACTACTTCTGTACCTTGTCCAACAACACTTTTTATATCTATGCTTCCTCCATTTTTGTCTAAAATTTCTTTTGCTATTGAAAGACCTAGACCTGTTCCGCCCATTTCTCTTGTACGCGCTTTGTCAACTCTATAAAATCTTTCAAATATTCTATTTAAGTCTTCTTCTGGAATTCCTATTCCATTATCAAATACTTTTATATATGCATCATTATAAACAAATCCAACATATATTTTTATTTCTCCACCTTCTGGAGTGTATTTTATACTATTTGTTAAGATATTTAAAACTACTCTTTCTATGTCATACTTGTCCGCATAGACTGGTGGTACATCTGCTGTTACAAAACAACTAACATTATGATTTTTCTTTTGAATTTCAATTCCAAGTTTTTCTTGACATCTTTTTACTAAGTCTCCCAAATCAAATGATTCTTTTTGAGTTCCTTTTTTATTACTGTCATATCTTGATAATGTTAATAAGTCTGTTACTAATCTAGCCATTCTTCTAGCTTCAGATGCAATAACATTTAAAAATTTGTCTTGAGTTTCTTTTTCATATTCACCTTCTAATAATGTATCTGCATATCCCATAATTGATGTTATTGGTGTTTTCAATTCATGTGAAACATCTGCAACAAATTCTTTTTGCATATTATCTAGTTTAACATGTTCTGTAATATCTTGTATTACTGCAATTACTCCATTTGGTCTATCTGATTCATCTTTAAATGGTGCAAATAATACTTTAACATATTTATCTTCTACTTTTAATCTTTGCTCTGTAGATGTCCAACTTTCCAAGTATATTATTTTTTCCATATTAATATCTAATTTAAATTTTTTAAATATGTCATCAAACATAATATCTTCTGGACCTATGCTTAAGAAATTTTTAGCTGCTGGGTTAATTAATATAATTTCTCCCTTCATATTAAATGCTATAATTCCATCTGTCATATGAAGTAATATTGTTTCTATTTGATTTTTTTGTGTTGAGACCTCACTTAGTTTTTCTGTTAGTTCTGTTGTCATCATATCAAATACATTTTCTAAATTTCCAACATCTTTTTTCTTCTTTCCTTTTGTTACAATATTTTTATCTTCTTCTTTTATTTTTTCTGCGCTTTGTATCAATTTATTAACAGGATAAATAACAAATTTTGAAAGAAACATTGCAATAAAAATTGTTATAATAGTAAAAACAATTCCTGAAATTATTAATACTGTATTTATATTTGTTCTTGTATTATTAATTATTTGTTGTATTTCATTAACTGTGACTTCTCCAATTTGTGCCTGAATTGTATTTAAAGAATTAATATAAAATATTCCTAATCCACTTATAATTGTTATACCAATTATAAAAAATATAAGCACAATTTTAAATTGTATATTTTTAGCCATTTTTTACTCCTATTTTATAATCTTTTTTATTTCATTATATATTTTATCTTCTGCATTAGTTGTTGATACCTTTAATGCATTTTGTCCCATTTCATCCATTGTCTTTTTGTTTAACACAATTTGTTCTATTGTATTATTCAAATTTTCACCTTTTATTTCATTATCAAGTATAATTTTTGCTGCATTAACTTTTTCTAAAACTTGTGCATTGTATAATTGATGATTATGACTTACATTTGGTAATGGAACTAATATAGAAGGTTTTCCAAGGTTAGATATTTCAGTAATTGTCATTGCTCCACTTCTTGCTACAATTACATCAACACAATTCATTATTTCTTCCATATTATATATATATGGTATAATTTTTATATCTTTAATATTATTTATATTAATATTGCTTTTCTCTAGATTTTCCTTAACCTCATCATATTGTTTTGGTCCTGTTGCCCAAATTATTTGATAATTTTTGTTCATTTTGTTTTTTATAATCTCTATTATCGTTTCGTTTATTCTTTTAGCTCCTTGGCTTCCTCCAAATACTAAAACTATTGGTTTTAATTGATTTAAACCAATATCATTTATTATTTTTGACTTTTCATTAATATTATATTCAATCTTTTTTATTTTTACTGGAGTTCCTGTAAAAACAATATTGTTCGCATTATTTATTCTAGGTATTGCATCTTTAAAAGATACTAGAATTGTATTTGTTTTCTTTGCAAGCATTTTTACAGCTTTACCTGGAAAAGCATTGCTTTCATGTAACATTGTTGGTATTTTCAAATTATGTGCTGCTGTAATAGTAGCTCCACAAATATATCCACCTGTACCTATAACAATATCTGGATTAAATTCTTTTATTATTTTTTTTGCCTCTCCATATCCTTTTATAGTTTTACAAATTTTTTTAAAATTATCTATTGATATCTTTTTACTTAGCCCATATGCATCTATTGTTTTTAATTCATATCCACTTCTTGGAACTAAATCATTTTCTAGTCCTCTAGTTGTACCTATAAACATTATTTTTGCATCTTTGTTTTCTTTTTTTATTTTATTTGCAATTGCTAGCCCTGGATTTATATGTCCCGCAGTTCCAGCCGCTGCTATTATAACTTTCATTAATCTTCTCCTTTTTCAAATTGCCACCGGGGACGGACCTTTTTGTCAATTTTTTGCCAAAAAGGTCCGTCCCTGATGGCAATCTTTTATTTTGCACTTGCTCTTGATATGTTGAGCAATACCCCCATTTCACACAATAAAATGAATAAAGCTGTTCCTCCATAACTAAAGAATGGTAACGGCATACCTGTTGCTGGCATTGAAGATGTTACAACAGCTACATTTATTACTACTTGTATTGCAACTAAAGCTGTTATCCCTATTGCTACTAAGCTTCCAAACATATCAGGTGCTCTCATTGCAATTAGAATTCCTCTCCAAATAAATATAGCAAATAATATTAAAACAGCTGCACATCCTATAAAGCCTAATTCTTCTCCTAATATAGAAAATATAAAATCATTGTGTGGCTCTGGAATATATAAGAATTTTTGCTTACTTTCTCCTAATCCTACTCCAAATAGTCCTCCTGATCCTATTGCATATAAACTTTGTATAACTTGCCATCCATCTCCTGTTGCATCTTTCCATGGATCTAAAAATGTAATAACTCTTTGTAATCTATATTCAGCTTTTGAAATTAAGAATATTAAACCTGGTACTCCTACAACTGCTCCTGTTGCTAAGAAATGCCAAAATTTACATCCTGCCATTATCATCATAATACTGCATATTCCTATTATTACTATTGAAGCACTAAAGTGTGGTTGTAGTAACAGCAATCCAATTATAGGTGCAAGCAAACATATATGTTTAATAAATCCTTTTGTATAACTTCCTAATTCATCTCTATCTTTAACTAAAATACCTGCATAGAAAACAATCATTAATAGCTTTACAACTTCTGATGGTTGAAATGATAATGTTTCAGTTACATATATCCACCTTTTAGCTCCATTTACAGTTTTTCCTGCAATTAATACTAATGCAAGTAATACTAATGATATTATCCAAGCATGTTTATAAAATTTTTCATAAAATCTATAATCTATTTTTGATATAAATAACATTGCAACAATTCCTAATATTGCAAAAATAAGTTGTTTTGAAAAATAAGAATAACTATTCCCACTTTCTGCTAAAGCTGATGGAGAACTTGCTGAAAGAACCATTATTAAACCTATTGATAGCAATAATAAAATTGTAATTAGCAAAGTAAAATCAATTGGATTATTTAGAAAACTTGAAAAAGTTTTTTCTTTTCTCTTTTTTGCCATTTTCTTTTCCTTCCTTCGGAATTTTTTATATATTTATATTACTGATTTTAGTCCTATTACGCATAAAACCAATGTTAATAAACTAAATACAATAACAACTTTGTTTTCTTTCCATCCTGACAATTCAAAATGATGATGTATAGGTGCCATTTTAAATATTCTATTACCTGTTTTCTTAAAATATGCTACTTGAATTATAACAGATAAAGTTTCTATTACTGGTACAAATGCTATTATAATTAATAATAATGGCATTTTCACATATAAAGCCATACTTGATATAACTCCACCTAATAGTAATGAACCTGTATCTCCCATAAATACTTTTGCTGGATGTAAATTAAACATTAAAAATCCTAAAACTGCGCCTATTACTATGCTTCCAAATATTCCTATTTCTTCTACTTTTAATGCAATTCCAACAATTGTTAAGCATGTTATAATAATTGTACTAACACTTGAAGAAAGTCCATCTATTCCATCTGTTAAGTTAATAGCATTTGTTGTAGCTAAAATAACTATAATAGCAAATGGTATGTATAAATAAACTGGAATATTTATTGATTGTTTTATAAAAGGAATATATGTATCTGTTCCTATATTTAATCCATACACAAGATATATAACATATGCTACTGATATTATTAATAATCCTAACATCTTATAGCTTGGTTTTAATCCTTTGGTATTTTTTAATACTAATTTTTTAAAATCATCTATAAAACCTATTAATCCAAATCCTATAGTTAATAATAAAATTGGTAATAATTTATTTGCTAATTCTGATTGTTGATTACATGTAAGATACACATATGCCCCTGTAACCATTATTATCATAGCAATAATCATTATAATTCCACCCATTGTTGGTGTTCCTTGTTTTTTTAAGTGAGATTGTGGCCCATCATCTCTTTCTATTTGACCTACTTTTAATTTTTTTAATATTGGTATAATTATAATACCTAAAATAATTGATATAATAAAAGATATTAATAATATAATAGTCTCAAACCTCAATTTTATCAAACCTTTCTAAAGAGCCTTGTTTAGTATTTATATTTTGCTCTATTTTTTCTTTTTTTGTTCTTCTTTTTCTATTTCTTCTATTAATTTTTTTACTATTATTCTTTCATCAAAAGGATGTTTAACTCCATTAATTTCTTGATATGGTTCATGACCTTTTCCCGCTAAAACTATTATATCTCTTTTATTTGCCATTTTTATAGCTTCTTTTATAGCTTCAACTCTATCAACAATAACTGTATATTTTCCTTTTGTTTTTTTCATTCCATCTTCAATTTGTTCCACTATTTTTTGTGGATCTTCTGTACGTGGATTATCTGAAGTTATAAATGTGTAATCTGCAATTTTTCCTGAGATTTCTCCCATTATTGCTCTTTTACTTGTATCTCTATCTCCTCCACAGCCAAATACAGATATAACTCTTCCTCTTGTATAGCTTTTTACTGCTTGTAATATGCTTTGTAAACTTTCTGGTGAATGCGCATAATCTATCATTATTGGTATTTCTAGTTTATTATCTACTAATTCTGATCTTCCTGGAACTCTGACATTTTCTAGAGCTTCTTTCACATTTTCTGGGCTTACCCCAAATTTTTGAGCTACACAAATAGCAGCTAATGAATTATACACGCTAAATCTTCCTGGAATTCCAGTTTTAACTCTTTCATTTCTATCTGTTATTTTTACTTTAAAATCTACATATGAATTTGTAATTGTTATATCTTTTGCCAATACATTTGCATAGTTATCAATTCCATATGTTGTTATATTGTTATCTGGGAATAATCCTGGAATTTTAGCTCCATGTAAATCATCTGTATTTACTATTCCTGTTTTGCACATTTTAAATAATTTTAATTTTGAATTAAAATAGTCTTGCATATCTGGATGTTCGTTTGGACTAATATGATCTTCTGAAAAATTTGTAAATAATACTATGTCAAAATTACATCCATCTACTCTATTTAATTTTAAACTTTGTGATGATACTTCCATCACAACTACTTCAACACCTTCTTTTACCATTTGTGCAAAAATTTGTTGTAATTCCAAGCTTTCTGGTGTTGTTCTGTCATTATCTTTTATTTTTTTGCCATTAATATAAGTAGCAATTGTTCCTATTAATCCAACTTTTTTTCCTGATTTTTCTAATATTTCTTTTATCATAAAAGTTGTTGTTGTTTTTCCTTTTGTTCCTGTTACTCCTATTAGTTTAAATTTAGCTGATGGATTTCCATAAAAATTAGATGAACATATTGCTAAAGCTTCTCTAGAATCCTTTGCCATAATTATTACAACTTCATCTGGAATATTATATGATTTTAAATCACATCCTTCTTGAACTAATATAGCAGTTGCTCCATTTTTTATAGCACTTTCTATAAAATTATGTCCATCTACAGCAAATCCTTTAATTGCTACAAATAAATAGCCTTCTTTAACCTCTCTAGAATTTTTTTCAATTCCTTTAATGTCTAAATCCAAGTTTCCCTTTCCTTTTAAGCCTTCTAAGCCTACTAGTACTTCTTTTAATTTCATTTTTAAATCAATCCTTTCGATTATTAATAATCCACAAGTAACAAAGTTTTGTTTCAAGTTTTTTATATTATATAACTAATTTTAAATTTTGTATAGACCTTTTTTATTATTAAAAAATAGTAAATCCTTAATAAATAATATTAAGGATTTTACCTTTTTAGACTCATTTCACAATATTTACAACGATAAGTTTGATTTTCTTTATCTGTTAAAATAAATATCTGCTCTAAATCTTTTTCAACAGATGTTATACATCTAGGATTTTGGCATTCTACAATATTTACTAGTTTCTCAGGTATTTGTGGATGAAACTTTTCTACTATTTTATCATTCTTTACAATATTTATTGTAATATTAGGATCAATAAATCCTAATGTATCTACATTTATATTTATATTTTCATCTATTTTTATTATATCTTTTTTCCCAGTTTTTTTACTCTTAGCATTTGTAATAATTGCAACTTGGCAATCTAAATTATTTAGATTTAACTTCTCATAAATCTCCATTCCTTTTCCAGCTTGTATATGGTCAATTACAAATCCATTTTTTATACTATCTATATTCACTTTTTATTTCATTCCTTTCTAAAAAATATATTATCTTTTTTACTATTTTATTTCTAATAGTTTTAAGATTAATGCCATTCTTATATATTTTCCATATTCTGCTTGTTTAAAATAACATGCTCTTTTATCATCATCTACATCTGTTGCAATTTCATTTACCCTTGGTAATGGATGCATAATACATAAGTCTTCTTTTGCTTTTTCTAGTTTTTCTTTATTCAAAATATAATAATCTTTTAATCTTACATAATCATCTTCATTAAAAAATCTTTCTTTTTGAACTCTTGTCATATATAAAATATCAAGTTCATCTATATATTCTTCAATATCATCTGTTTCACAATAATCCATATTATTTTTTTCTAAAATTTCTTTTTTTACATATTCTGGTGTTTTTAATTCTTTTGGTGATATTAAAATAAATTTTATATTTTTATATCTTGACATTGCAGTAATTAAAGAGTGTACCGTTCTACCAAATTTTAAATCTCCACAAACTCCTATAGTTAAGTTGTCTAATCTATTTTTTTCACAGTGAATTGTTAATAAATCTGTTAATGTTTGAGTTGGATGGTTATGTCCTCCATCTCCTGCATTTATAATTGGCACTGTTGATTTTTGACAAGCAACTAGTGGTGCACCTTCTTTTGGATGTCTCATTGCAATAATGTCACTATAACATCCAACTACTCTTATTGTATCTGATACACTTTCCCCTTTTGATACAGAACTAGAAGATGCTTCTGAAAATCCTAAAACATTTCCTCCTAATTCCATCATAGCGGCTTCAAAACTTAGTCTTGTTCTAGTACTTGGTTCAAAAAATAAAGTAGCTAATTTTTTACCATCACATTTATGAGAATATTTCTCTTTGTTTTGGATAATGTCTTTAGCTACTTCAATTAAATTATTAATTTCTTCTACTGATAAATCTTTTATATCAATTAAATTCTTCATTATTTCTTTATGATATATACTGTTAGTATAATCATATTCCTCCTCTCTTTTTTCACTTGTCTAATTAAATCAAAAAATGTATATTCTTGTCAAGAATTTTAATTTTTTTATAATGTACTTTTTTTATTTTATTATTTGTAATATAATGTAGAAAAAAATTCAAAAGAGGTTTTTATGAAATTTTTTAAGAAATTATTTATTTTTTTAATTATTATAATTTTAGTAGTAGTAAGTTTCTTGTTTTTAATAGGTTATGCTTATTATTCCAAAACTTTAAAAGAACAACCTTTAATTTCAAGAGTTGAAAGTTATACATCAAAAGAAAATTATATTACTTTTAATAATTTATCTAAAAATTATATAAATGCTGTAGTTGCTGTTGAAGATCATAGGTATTATGATCATGGTCCTATAGATTTTATTGCAATTGGACGAGCTTTGTATACTAATTTACGTGATAATGAATTTGACGAGGGTGGAAGTACAATAACTCAACAAGTGGCAAAAAATGTGATTTTTAATCAAGATAAAACTATTATTAGAAAAGTAGGCGAAGTATTTGCTGCTTATGATTTAGAAAAAAATTATTCTAAAAGTGAGCTTTTAGCTTTATATGTTAATTCTTCATATTTTGGCGATGGATATTATGGTATTTATGAAGCAAGTATGGGGTATTATAATAAATCTCCAAAAGATTTAACATTAGATGAAGCAACTATGCTTGCAGGTATTCCTAACGCGCCTTCTGTTTATGCTCCTACTGTAAATCCTGATTTAGCTAAAAAAAGACAAAAACATGTATTAAATAAAATGGTTGAATATGGTTATATTTCTAAAGAAGAGGCAAATACAATTAAATAAGTATTATTTTTATTATATTCTCCTTTTATAGTACAAAAAAATTCTAGTATTTCTACTAGAATTTTTTCTTTTATCTTATATAGTTTTTATCTTCTGAGTAATAAATATCTTCTTTCTTAAATCCCCATGGATCATTTGATACTAAAATTCTCCATACAGATGCATATGGTTCTTCTTTAAATTCACCTTCTAATTTATCTAAGTCTTTCTTTGGAAGTAATTCAAGCGGATCTATTGTAACATCTTTTCCTGTTTCTTCTGTATTAGTTTTTCTTACTTCTAAATGTAGATGAGGTACTCTAGATCCTCCACTACATCCTGTTTTTCCTATTACTGTATCTTGAGTTACAATATCTCCAGGTTTTACATTTATTTCTCTTAAATGTCCATAAACAGTTCTTTTACCATCACTATTTAAGATTTCTACTTTATTTCCATATCCGTCATTAAATGCATCAAATCCTTCAGTAGTTGTTCCATCAAATTCAGCTAATAACACCTTTCCTGATAATATAGGATGAACTTCAGTTCCTATATCTGCTGTAATATCAAATCCAGCATGAAATCTTTCTTTAAATAATACATAATGATTTTTTCTTACTCCATATTTATCATGTTCAGCTACTTTGTATTTAGGCTCTATAGGCCATTTGTATTGTTCCATTATCTTTCATCTCCCTCGTTTCTTTCATCTTTACTTTTTCTTAATGTTGATATTCTATTTTTTATTTTTTCTATTTTTGCTGATTTGCTAATCATGTTTTTTATAGTCCCTGTATATTTTTCTGAAGAGTGTCTTATTTTATTTAATCTTTTATATTCTGCTTTTTCGTATTTTAACTGTTCTTTTAATATTTCCTCTTCTCTTTCTTTTGATATATCCATTTTTTCTCTATTGTATCCATATAATACAGATAATTTTTCTGAAATTCCAGTTAGATACTTTCCTATGTCTTTTCTTTTTATTCCTGTAATGTGAACTTCTCTATCTCTTCCTTGTCTTCTATTTACAAATAAGCTATCTTTTAATCCAAAAAATTCTGATACATATTTTGATGATACATTATCTCTATGCAATGTTGAACATAAAAATACATCTTCTCCATTCATCTCTTTTTCATTATTTGCTAAATGTTTTTTTATCCCTTCAAACACTAATTCTCTTGCTAATCCCTGACTTCTATTGTTAGGATCTGTTATATATGTATCTATTTCTATAGAATTTTTAGTATTTGCTTCAAAATATTTTTGTTGATCAAAGTCTGGTTCTTCATAAATCTTTAATCTAGCATTTTCAAATACTTGTTGATGTTCTCTTTCTGTTTGTAAAAGATTTTCTGACTCTATTATAACATCATTCATTTTTTTATTATTTTTAACATCTTTACCATAAATTATTTTAAATACATCATCTGCTGTCATCCAGAAAAATTTTTCATATTGTTTATTTACTTTATCTCCATCTTCAATCCCTTTATTTTCGATATATTCTGACATATAGCTTATTATCTTTTCTCTTAGCTCACTTTTTTCATCAAAATGTCCTTCACTTTGTAATTCTGCTTCTAAGAATTCATTTATATTTGAATATTTAGGATATTCACTTAAAACTTTTTCTCTTGCATACAAATAAGCGTTAATTTTTGTTTCATATGCTTGTAATACATCTTTTTTATAATCCATCTCATTATTATATTGAGATTTTATATATTCTTCATATTCTGGAGATGCTTTAAAATATTTAGTTATATCGTTATATGTGAACATATTTTGTCCTTGTGTTATATATGTTGCTGCAATTACATCATCATTTTTATCAACAGCAGCCATTACTGTATTATTATTAGAATTTACATATGCACTTATATCTTCTTTTCCAGTTATAAATAATTGCCCTGTCTTTCCTTGTTTTTCCATATGTTCTAATACTTTAACTTCTAAATCGCTAATCTTTTGTAGATATCTATTTTCGTTTTCTTTTGTAACCTCTAGAATTCTGATATCCTTCATATTTTCATCCTTTCAAAATTTCATAACATTATTATACATAATATTTAGCTCTATTTCAAGATATTTTTTACTTCATCCTCATTTTTTTATAAAAATAACATATATTTTATATGGAGGTAGCTATGAAAATTATGATTTTAAATAAAAAATTATTACTATTACTTATTTTACTTATATCTTTATTATTCTTTATTTTAATATCTTTTTATCATCCATTTTCTTTTGCTTATGAGCTAACAACAAATAGTACTATAGATGATGATTTAAAAAATAAAATTTCATCTATTACCAAAAGTGATGAAAAAATAGCATATTTAACATTTGATGATGGACCTACCACTAAAGCCACACCTAAAGTCTTAGATATTTTAAAAGAAGAAAATGTAAAAGCTACTTTTTTTGTTATAGGAAAATATGTAAAAGACAACCCTAACATCGTAAAAAGAGAATATGAAGAAGGTCATTATATCGCTAATCATGGATATGATCATAATAATTCTAAATTATATAAAAATTCAAATAGTTTTATGAATGAAATAAAAAGTACTGATATAGAAATCGGAAATGCAATTGGAATCCCTAACTACTGCTCTCATATATTCCGTTTTCCAAATGGATTTATGTCTCCAAACAACAAATCAAAAAAGAAAGAAGCTGTAAAACTTCTTTCTGAAATGAACTATACATATGTTGATTGGAATTGTTTAAATAATGATTCTATTAAAAAATATTCTAAATATCAATTATTAAATAATCTAAAAAAATCTTGTAAAAACAAAGGAACTCTAGTTGTGCTAATGCATGATACAACTGATGTAAGTGATAGTTCTTCTGTTTTAAAAGAATCTATTTCTTTTCTAAAATCACAAGGATATGAATTTCATAACTTTTATGACTTTGCCAGTGGGGACGGACCTTTTTGACCAGAAATTGCCAGTGAGGACGGACCTTTTTGGCAACTTCTGGTCAAAAAGGTCCGTCCCCACTGGCAATTTACATTATCACTTCTATATTATATATTTTTTCTTCTTCATCTAATTTTATTTTGTTTTCTTGCTCTTGTCCATTTACTATAACTTTTTCTACTCCTGTATTTTTCTTATTTGGATTTTTTACTTTTATATTATATATGCTTTTTTTCCATCTATATTTTATTTGGTATTCTTCCCATTCTTTTGGAATACACGGTTTAATTCTTATATAACCTTTTTCTATTTTTAGTCCTAAAATATATTCTATTCCTACTTTATAATACCAACTGCTTGATCCTGTATACCAAGTCCAGCCTCCTCTTCCTGCCATGTTTCCTACTCCATATATATCAGCTGGAATAACATATGGTTCTACTTTATATTTTTTACTTGCGTCTTTTGTCCTTGAATGTTCTATTGGATTTATCATTCTATATAATTCTACTGCTTTGTCTCCAAATCCTAACATTGTCTCTGCTAAAATTACCCATATCGCTGCATGTGTATATTGTCCTCCATTTTCTCTGACTCCTGGCATATATGCTTTTATATATCCTGGTTCTAATTTTCCCTTTTCAAAAGGTGGATCTAATAATTTTATAATTCCATTTTCTCTATCTATTAAATGATTTTCTAGGCTTTCCATTGATATATATTTTTTATCATTATCTCCTGCATTTGAAATAACACTCCAACTTTGTGCAATACTATCAATTCTACATTCATCATTTTCCATGCTTCCTAATGCATCTCCATCATCTGTATATGCTCTTTTGTACCATCTTCCATCCCAACCATTTGTATTTAAGCTTTTCTTTAATTTATTTTTTATTTCTTCATATTTTTGTGCTAATTCATTATCACCTTTATATTCGCATACAGGAATAAATCTATCTAAAACATTATATAAAAAGAATCCTAACCATATACTTTCACCTATCCCTTTGCTTCCTACATTGCTAAGTCCATCATTCCAATCTCCTGTTCCTATTTTAGGCAATCCATTTTTTCCAAAATTCAATGTCTTTTCAATTGCTTTGATGCAATGTTTATATATACTTTCTTCAAATTCAGTATGAGTGTACTTATCATATCTCTCCATTTCGTTTTCTTGTAAAATCTTTCCTTGAACATATGGTGTTTCTATATCTAATATACTATAGTCATTTGTACTATTTATATATTCAGTTGTTAAATAAGCTAACCATAACAAATCATCCGAAATCCTTGTTCTTATACCTTTTCCTGTTTCTGCATGCCACCAATGTTCTACATCTCCTTCTACAAATTGATGTTTACTATGAATAATAATCTGATTTTTTAAAATTTCAGGATCTATATATTTTAGTCCTAAAGTATCTTGTAATTGATCTCTAAATCCATATGCTCCTCCTGATTGATATAATCCGCTTCTACCTAAAAGTCTACTTACAATAACTTGATATAATCCCCAACCATTTAATAATATATTCATTGATTCCATAGGTGTATATACTTGCACTCTTCCAAGTAATTCTTTCCAAAAACCTTTTATATTTTCTAATTCTTGTTTACAATTTGAAATCTTTTGATATTTATAAGCTATATTTTTACAGTCTATTATCTCATCATCAGCACCCAAAACAATAGAAATTTCTTTGTTTGCAAAACTTTCTAATTCAATTTCAATTTCACATGCAATACATGCTTGTTTTCCTAAAGCATTTTTATCATTTAATGAAACTTTTTTTATCCCGTCGGGATTACCAATTCCACCTTCGCCTAGAAAGAATCTTTTATCTCCTGTATAAGATTTTATTTTTTCACTACAAGATACATAAATTTTGGTATTTTCAAATTCATTTTTATATAGATTTTTAGCACAAATAAAATTATTATTTTTATCATAACTAGTATCTATATAACCATTTGTTTTTAGTTCATCTTCTCCTAGAACAGGTTTTATATAATAATATATTTTTATCTTTTTTCTATTTGGTGTCATATTTTTTAGATTTAAAATATTTATTTTACAACTATCTTCTTTAGGTATAAAAGTTTCTAATTCTTGTTCAATCCCATCACTATTGTGTATAAACTTGCTATACCCAAATCCATAAACAATTTTATAATCATTATTATCAGGCATAGGATTAAGCCCTAAAGACCAAGTTTTACCTGTATTACTATCTTTTAAATATAATATTTCTGTTGGTATGTCATAACTAGCATTATTTTCCCAACTTGTAACTCTATTTAATCTACTATTCTTATACCAACTATATCCTCCCATATTTTCTGTTACTATTGTTCCAAACTTCTGATTTGCCATTATATTACTCCATACAGTTGGTAATCTATCATTTTTATTTACTTTTATAATATATTCTTTTCCATCTTCTGAAAAAGCTCCATATTCATTGTAATATTTTAGCTTGTCTTTATCTAATGATATTGTATTATTTTCTTCTATTAATATTTGTTTATTTTTTTCTTCTCCTATATCTTCATATTTTTCTAGATATTCTTCTTCTATATCTTTAATATTATTTTTTATTCCACCTTTATTACTATCTATACAAATTGTAGCTATAAATTCTAACAATTTAATATCTTTTTTATTAACTTCTTCTTTAGATAAAGTAAAAATACCTCCTTTTATATTTTTCAAATAACCCATTTGACTGTTTAAAATAGCACTTTCTATACCTTCTCTAACATAATTTTCGTAACTATGTTTTTCTTCGTCTAAAATAACTATTTCTGTTTGTATATTCTTACTTCTAAAGAACTCATGTGCTTTTAATACTTCTTTAATTACATATTGATCATTTACATTTCTTATTTTTACTAGAATAATTGGTAAATCTCCTGATATTCCATACTTCCATAATTCTTCTTGTTTATATAATTGTTCTTTATTTTTTTGTACTGTTTGACTTTTTACCGAATTGTCAAATATTATATAAGACAACATTTGTTGATATATTTTTATATCATTTCCTTTTATTCTCAAGTATCTACTTTCTGCTTCTACTCTAGCTTTTGATAACTCAAATCCTGATTTTATATTTTCATATGATTTATATTTATCTAAATTTTTCTTAGCTATTTCTTCACTTTCATTTACAGAAACTATTAAATCCATAGAAATTCTTTCTTGTGGTTTTACTTTTATAGTTCTTTTTAATGCAACAATTGGCTCTGTTACTAAACCTATTTTTTTAGAAAGTGGTATAGAATTTTCAACCATTTTAGGTATTTCTAAATTTCCCCTTCCTATAAACTTTTCTTCACTTATTTCGTATTCTAAATCCCCAATTGTTTCGCTATTTGTGGATAATGTTGTTGCTAAATATAATTCTTGTTCATTTATTCCCCTCTTTTTTCTTTTTACAATTAGACTATTTGTATCTTCATCATAACTAGTTATTAAAAACAAATTATTAAACGCTGGATGAGAATAGTCTTGTTCTTTTGATGATAATACTGGTTCAAAATAAGATGTTACTTCTAATATTTCTTCTTCATTTCCATTGTTTTCTATTGTCATCCTTCTTAATTCAACTGGTTCATTAGATGCTACTGTTGTCTTTATTTTTGTTTTTATATTACCATTAATAATTTCTTGTTCATCTTTATCTGGCATAAAACTAATTTGATAATTTTCTTTGTTTTGATTATGAGAATAATTAGAACTCCATATTTGTTTATTTTTTATATTTTTTACTGTAAAAAATATTCCTTGTGAGTAATCATCTGTTACTTTAAATCTATTTACATAGAAATTTTTATATTTACTTACTCCTTGTCCTTTTTGATTCATTGCAATTGTGTAATTTTCATTTGAAATCACATTACCTAATATTAATTTTTCATTTATTTTATTGTAAGTTGTTTGAATATAATCTTCATAATCTTTATATTTCATTTTTTCTACTTTTTCTTTTGTTTCTTTAGTTGTAATATACGTTTCTGGCATTGTTTCTTGTAGCAAAATACTTACAGCTTCTATTTCCGGATTTTGTATAAATCTTTTTTGTAAAATATTATTATTCATTAAATTATTTATAGATAAAAGTATTAAGCCTTGATGATGTGCCATATATGTTTTTACAATACTTGATGTCTTACCTTTTGCTACTCTTTCTGGAGTATAATCAATTGATTCGTAAAATCCATATTTATCATACATACCTTCTTTTTCTAATCTTTTTAGATTATTGATTTCTTCTCTTGGAACTTCATTAATTGCAAGTATTCCTCCATAACTAGAAACAACTAGTTCATCTGCAAGCCCTCTTTTTAATCCAAGCCATGGAATTCCAAATGCTTTATATTGATAATTAGAATGGAAATCTTTTAAGTTAAATGCCGCTTCTGAAATTCCCCAAGGAATATTAAGTTTTTTAGCATATTCCATTTGACTCATTATCATAAATTTTGATGACTCATCTAATAAACTTCCGTCATATTTTGGTATATTAATATTTGGCATTAAATATTCAAATGCAGTTCCTGACCAAGAAACAAGTCCTTTATATTTTCCTAAGGTTGTTAATGTTCTTCCTAAATAACTCCAGTGTTTTGCTGGAACATCTCTTTTACTAATAGCAACTAAACTAGCTTGTCTAGCTTCTGATGCTAATAAATCATAATATGAATCCGTTAATTTATTTTCTTCTATATTAAATCCTATTGAAAATATTTGTTGTTCTTTATTGTACAACACAGAAAAATCACAATTTTTTATCATATTATTTATTATATCTACTAAATATTTTAATTTTTCTTTATCAAGTTCAATTTTTTCTTCATTTGGATAATTGATTAAATTTTCTATAAAAACTTTTGTTACATATAAATATCCTATAAAGTTTCCACTGTCTACTGTTGATATATATCTTGGTATTAATGGTTCTTTTGTTTTGGTATTATACCAATTGTATAAATGTCCATTCCATTTTTGTAAACTTTCTATAGACATTAATGTTTTTTCCAATAGATCTAAAGCATGCTGTAAATCTATATATAATAAATCATATGCAGAAATAATAGCAAGTAAAGATAATCCTATATTAGTTGATGATGTTCTTTTTACAATTTTATCTTTTCTATCTTCTTGATAATTATCTGGTATAAGGTAATTGTTTTCTTCATTTAAATATACTTCAAAAAACTTCCAAGTTTTTCTTCCTATATCTAAAACATATTGTTTTTCTTTATTATCTAATAATTCAATAGGAGCTTTTTTAGTTTTTTCTTTACTTATATACCACATTACCATAGGTATAAAAAACCACCAAATTCCTAATATTGTTGCAAAAATGTTCTGTTTTAAAAATCCAATTCCTATTGTAACAACTCCAACTAAACTATTAAATGCCATTTGATTATAATATGAGACAATATCAGACTTTGCTTGTTTTTCAGCTTCTTCTGATGTTGTCCATTCTAATAAGTTTTTATGAGAAATTGTTACTCTATAAATTGTTTTTACTATCGCTTTTGTTGAAACATATGCCTTATATGGTAAACATCCAAGTGTTATAATTCCTCTTAAAAAAGTTCCTTTTAATCCTGATATCTTAGGTGTAAATGTTTTTTGTTTTTGCTCTCCCTCTTTTTTAAATATAAGCATATTTATTAATTCTAATAAAAAAGGAAATACAACAATAATTGATATTATTAAAATAATTGGATATATTTTTTTGTTATATAATATTCCTATTAAATTTGTATATATCATAGCTATTAACAAGCTAATTTCTAATAAACTTCTTCTTAAATTATCTAATATTTTATACTTTGAGATCAAATTCAATGGGCTTTTTTTAGATATCCATTTTGTTATTTGCCAATCTCCTCTAATCCATCTAGATAATCTATTCATAAAACTATTATATTTACTTGGATAGCCATCCATTAATAATATATCTGATGCTAATCCACATCTTAAATAACATCCTTCTAATAAGTCATGACTAAGCACTGTATTTTCTGGGATAGCATTTTTTAATACATCTGAAAAAGTTTTTAAATCATATATCCCTTTTCCTGTAAATATACCTTCTCCAAAATTATCTTGATATATATCAGAAATTGCATTAGTATATGAATCAATACCTCCTGCTCCTGCAAATATTTTTGTAAATAAATTTTTATAGCTTATTGTCAAATTAATCCCTACTCTTGGTTGGATCATTCCATATCCTTGTGTTACTATATTTTTTTGATTATCAATTACTGGTTTGTTTAAAATATGTGCCATTGCTCCAACTAGTTCAAACGCAGAACCTAAAATTAGGTCTGTATCTGCATCAAGTGTTATAATATATTTTATATTTGCTTTTTCTAATTTTTCTATATTTCCTTCTATTGTATTTGCTTTAAATGGATTTTTTATATTTCCTAGTATATATTCATTAAATTGATTTATCATTCCTCTTTTTCTTTCCCATCCAAGATAAGAATTTTCTTTATCGTTCCATACTCTTTCACGATATATAAAATTAAAAGTAGGTAATGAATCTTCTTTATTTTTATATTTATCATTTAATTCTTTTACAAGCTTATTTCCTTCTTTTATTACTTTATAATCAAAACTTTCTTCCTTTCTTGTACTTTGTGTACAATCTCCAAGCAATGTAAAATACAAATTTTCTGATTTATTTGCTAAATAATAAACTTCTAATTTTTTCATTAATTCTTGTACTTTTTCTCTTGAATTTATTATTGTAGGAATTATAACCATTGTACTATTTTGTTTATCTATACCATTTGCAAAATCCATTTTAGGTATCATTTTGGGTTTTACAAATTTACTTAATATATATTGTATTATTTGAACCGAAACTTCTGTTGCTGGAATAAAAAACAATATAAATCCAATTATATAAATCCAATTATTTTTTATATTAATATTTAATACATATGTTATTCCTACAGATATAATCACAGATAAAATAGTTACACCTAAAATAAAACTTTTAGCTTTATTTTTTTCATTTATTTGTTTATTTGTTTTATAATTTAGAGCATTATAAAGTTCATTTATTCCCTTATCTATTAAGTAATATCCTATATGTGATTGTTTTTCTCCTTTTTCCTTTTTATTTGAAATTTCTAATATTTTTCTTGCAATATAAATTTCTGATATTTTAGTTTTCTTTGATATTTCTTGTATTTTATTTCTATATAATTCTTTTGTTTTATTTGTCATATTTTCATAAACATTTGCAGGATCTCGTTTTAGTAATTCTTCAACTCCATTAACCTTTTCAAAAATTTCTAAGAAATTAATCCTTTGAATTCTCTTTATACTTGTTATACTATTAGCTATTGAAACTTTACAAACAGCAATATCAAAATGTTCTTTTTTTATAACCTCTGAGACATTTGTGCCTGTAAGCTCCACGGATTCTTCTAGTGCATTTAAATAACTATTTCCCTTTTTTCCATATCTCTTTAATATATATGACATATATTCAATAAAAGGATATCTCATATCTTTAGAAATTGATTTTTTAAGTTTTTCTTTTTCTATATTTTTAAATATCATTTCTGATTTTGGTTTGTTTTCTACTAATCTTTCTACAATATTTTCAGCTTTATATTTTTGCATTTGTGAACTATAAATTTTTTCACATATTTCTCTTATATTTTCTATAATTGATATTTGTAAAAAAGTCCCTATGTTCCATATTTCTTCCATACTTAATGTTTTCTTAGTTTGATAGCTTGATAAGTATTTTTCTAAATCTGTTTTTTCTATTTTATTATCTGTGTATGCAACAATTTCTGCTGCTAATACATATATACGTGCAAATCCTTTATATTGACCTTTTTCTATTCCTACAAAGTTAATATATTTATTTATAGTTAATTCTTTTTGTATTTGCTTAGCTGTTTGTTCTATAATATAAAAATTGTCTAGTAGCCATTCTCCTGCTGAATGTATTCCTATTCCTAATTTCAAGTGTTCATTTAGTAAATTATATACTTCTTGTATTATTTTAAAACTTTCTAACATATGTGGTACTGGATATGTGTCTCTTTGAGATTTGTTTGTTACATTATGAGAAATAGCAATTTTTTGCAAATAATTTTCTAATTGATTTTTGTCTATTACTGTACCACTTATTTTTAATATTTTTCTCGTTTTCAAAAAAATTCCACTCCTTGCAAATATGTTTTATACATATTGTTTGCAAGAAATGGAATTTTTATACTATTTAAACTTATAATTGAATTGAATTAAATTTTATTTTATTATTATTTTTAATATTTATATAACAAATGAAAAAAACCCGCTACTAGCGGGTTCTTTTCCGAGGATATCTCGTGTTTCTGATCTCCCAGAAACTAATCAGTCCCATAACTGTTAATGCTGGTCCTACCAAGAAACCATACGCTATAATATAGCTTACCATTTCTGTTAGACCATTTTCACCTCCTGGAATTGTTTTGGTCATATTACATATGAAAATCACAATTCCTAAAATTGCAATCATAAGCATTAACAATTCATCTCTTAATTTTTTCTTATTTATCCGTCTTCTCATAACGAATTCCTCCTTGACTTTTTTAAAACTATATTTCTCTAGTTTCTTTTTTTACAAATAACCTATATTTATTATAACATTTTTTCATAAAAAGTCAATTTTTGGATTATTTTTTTAATTGTTCTGCAATATTTTGAGTTATTCCTTTTACCTTCATTAGTTCTTCAATATTAGCTTGTTTTATTTTTTCTACACTTCCAAATTCCTTTAATAAAGCTTGTTTTTTTGCTTTTCCAATTCCTTTAACTTCATCTAATTCTGACTTTGTTATTTGTTTGTCTCTTATTTTTCTATGATATGTAATTGCTGTATCATGCACAGTATCCTGAAATCTAGTAATTAAATTCATTAAATTTTCTGATATTTCTAATTCATTTCTATTCTCATCCATTAATGCCCTTGTTTGATGTTTATCGTTTTTTACCATTCCATATACAGGTATATTTAATTTGTATTTTTCTATTGCTTTTTTTGTAGCTCGTATTTGTGTAATTCCTCCATCTGCAAAAATTGCATCTGGCAATTTTCCAAACCCTCCATTTGGATTATCTATTGAATGTTTTAATCTTCTTGTAATAACTTCTTCCATACATTTAGGATCATCTTGTGAATACACTGTTTTTATTTTAAATCTTCTAGATAAATTCTTTTTTATCACTCCATCTTGCATTACGCACATAGCAGCAACCATATATTCCCCTGAAATATTTGATATATCATATGTTTCTATCTTTCTTGGTAATTTTTCCATTCCTAATACATTTTTTAACTCTATTAAAATTTCACTTTTATCTTTTTCCTTATTTTCTAGTGTTACTTTACTATTCATTTCTGCCATTTCAACAAAACGTAGTTTTTCTCCTCTTTTTGGAGATTTTATTTCCACTTTTTTGCCTAAATTTGTGGATAACCATTGTTCAATTGTCTCTTTGTCGTCTATTTCTTCTCTTATCATTATTTTACTTGGTATATTGGGATTATCCAAATAATACTGTTTTATAAATCCAGATAAAATTTCTTTATCTTCCATATCTTTTAAATCATTGTAAAAGTAATGTTCTCTTCCTATCATTTTACTACCACGTACAAAAAATATTTCTATACATACTTGTAATTCTGATTTTGCAATTCCTATTACATCAATACTATTTTCTGATATATTTGATACTTTTTGCTTTGTTGAAACTCTTTCTATTGCTTGTATTCTATCACGTATTTCTGCCGCTTCCTCAAATTTCAATTCTTCTGATGCCTTGTTCATTTGTATTTCTAAATCTTTTAATATTTTATCTGTTCTTCCTTCTAACAAATCTATAATTTCGTTTATTTGTTTTAAATATTCATCTCTTTTTACATATCCCATACATGGTGCTAGACATCTTTTTATATGATAATTTAGACATGGTCTTGTCCTTTGTTTTAAATTTCTACATTGATGTATTTTGTATTTTTGTCTTATAAAATCTAACATTTCTTTTGCACTTCCCGGATTTGCATATGGTCCAAAATATTTTGAGCCATCATTTATAACTCTTCTTGTTATATATACTCCTGGAAATTCTGACTTTAAATCTATTTTTATGTAAGGATATGTTTTATCATCTTTTAATAAAACATTAAATTTAGGTCTATTTTTTTTTATTAAATTACACTCTAAAATTAATGCTTCTGCTTCATTATCAACAACTATATATTCAAAATGATCTATTAAACTTACCATTTTTTCAATTCTCGCTGTTTTATTATTTTTTCTAAAATATTGTCTAACTCTATTTTTTAAAGAAATTGCCTTTCCTACATAAATTATGTTATCATTTTTATCTCTCATAATATATACGCCTGGTTTACTTGGCAATTTTTTTAATTCTTCTTCTATTATAAACATCTTATCACCTTAAAATATGGTATAATATCTAATCTCAATATTATTATAACATATTTTACATTTAATTATAAAGTACATTTTTTATTTCTGGTAACTTTTCTATAACAGCTTTATATCCATATTTATAACATTCATCTAATTTTTCTATCTCCAAAAGTCCTGTTTTATCTGTTTGGATTGTTAAAATAAAATCACTCATATCTAAACTTTCTTCTGATATCTTATTTCCCATAATATCAATTGTCCTCATTGCTATATCCATCATACCACTTTCATAGTCAATATCATCTGCTTTAAAATTAATTGCAATTACTTTATCAGCTCCTTGTTTTTTAACCTCTTTTACTGGTATATTATCTAACACTCCTCCATCTAAAAACTTATGTTGTTTAAAATCGCAAGGTGAAAACACACAAGGAAAGCTACTACTTGCTCTTACTGCCTTTCCTATTGTAATATCTGTTATATAATTCTTTTTATTACTATTTTTTGGAATAGTATTTGTAAATACATATTCTTTAGAATTAACAACATCTACAGCTGGAATAACTAATGGCATTTTCTTTATATCACTTATATCTTTTACTCCCCTTCTTAGAGCTATATTATCATACGAATTTTCAATGCTTTCTCCTGATTTCAAGCCATTTATACCAACTTTTTTATTAAACATAAAATTTCCTATTCCAGATATAATAGGTGCTGATTCTATTTCAACAATGTCTTTTGAATATCTCTTAAATAATATATATATATAATATGGTGAGTATCCCATTGCATATAATGATGCTACCATTGAACCTGAACTTGTACCACCTATTATATCTATGTTTATATTATTATCTTCTAATGCTTTCAAAGCTCCTGCATGTGCAATTCCTCTAACTCCTCCACCAGATAAAGCTACTCCAAGTTTCAAAAATCAACACCTTCTTTTTTCGTTTATAATAAGTATATACTTATTTATATGAATTTAAACAAAAAAAGTTGCCATCAGTTCCGGGTTTGCCATTGGTTCCGGGTTTAAATTGCCAAATTGCCATCAGGGATGGACTTTCTTGGCAATTTAAACCCGGAACCAATGGCAAACCCGAAGCTGATGGCAATCTGGCAATTTTATTGATTTGTATAACAAAATTCTCCAAATCCATATGATACTCTGTAATATTTTCCTATAAACACTGGTTCTATTTCGCCTTTTAATTCATAAGTTGGTGCTATCACTTCTTCTCCTTTGTCATTTATAGCTCCCCATTTTTCGCCTTGTTTAATTGCTGCAAATCCATATTCGTTAAATTCTGTTACTTTATCATATTTGTAATCTACAATTTTGTTTTCATTATTGTCTACAAATCCCCATTTTCCATTTTCTTCTTTTGCAAATAATTTGTTGTTTTGGTACACTTGTGTATTTTTTAGTTCATTTCCATTTTTATCAAAATATCTTGTTTCTTGATTATTATATACTTTTATATAATCTTTTTTTGATTCTACTCCTGCATTTTCCATTTCGCATATTTTGTTCATGTCTTTTGAATATATTTCTATTTTTTTATCTTTTAATGTTTGTATCATGTCTGTTTCTTGTATTTTTTGTATAGAATCATATTTTATTTCTACTTTTATATTTTGGTTATCATCTATAACTCCTAGTTTTGATTTTTCATCACTTACAATAAAATAATTTTCATTTAAATATTCTATATATGAATATTTTTCATCAATTATTTGTTGTCCATCTTTGTCTATTACACTATATTTTGTTTCATCTTTACTATTAATTTTTATTCTGTATTTTTCATTAGACGTATTTAATATTGCAATATTTTCATCTACATCTACTTTATTTCCTTTAGCATTATATATAGTAGTTGCTCCCTCTGAATTTTGTGCATATATATATATTCCTGTAATATCTATTTGTTTATATTCAATAGGAACTATCATATTCCCATTAATATCAGCAATTCCATATTTTTTACTTTTTTCAACTACAAATAAATTGTTTGATTCATCAAATCTTATAGATTGATATTGATTTGAAATTAGTTCTTTTTCATTTTTTATTACACCATATTGTCCATTTTTTGCACATATTAAATATATATTGTTATTGTCTTGTATATCTGTAACTCTTGATAATTCATTATATTCCATTTTTGTAATTAGTTCTCCGTTGTTGTTAATATATCCATATCTATATCCTTCTTCTGTTTTTGTTGATACTATATATCCTGCATATTCATATTTATTTTCATCTGTATAATATTCATCTAATTTTACTTGCTCATAATTAATATCAACTAACTCTACTCCGTTTATATTAATTACTCCATATTTGTTATCTTTTTTTACAATTAATTCTCCCTCTTTATAAGGTAGACTATCTATTTCTTCATATATTGCTTTTGTTACTTTTTTTCCTTCAAAATTAATTAATCCATATTTACCTTTTTCAGAATATTTTAATACACTTTTTTCATACATTAAGTCACTTGCTATATTTTTTAGTCTTATTGGTTCTACTTTTTCATATTCTGTTAAAATTTCTGTATTATCAGAATTTAATACTTTTATATTATTATCTTTATAGCATACAAAAACTGCCTTTTCTGGATTAGGAATTGCAATCTCATCATATTGCGCTTCTATAATTGTATTTCCTTCTTTATCTATAATTCCATATAAATTGTTTTGCTTTAATAAAAAGTAATTGTACTGTTTTACTTCTGAAATTTCATATTTTCTATTTTGTTTTTTTACTAATTTATATGATACAAATGATATAATACATACTAAAATTAGAATTCCAATTATAATAATACTTTTTTTCTTCATTTAATTACCTTCCTTCTTGTTCTATTTGATGTACATTATTTTTACATGCTTTGATTTTTAATATTCTCTTGTCTTCATATTCTTCTATTTTATATGTTACAGTTTCTGTTTCAATAATAGGATTTTCCTCATCTTCCGGAATTCTTCCTAACTGATCTTGCAAGAATCCTGATATTGTATCATAGTCTCCTTCTGGTATCTTTGCATTTAATAATTTATTCACATCATATATTGTCATATTTCCACTTAAAATATATGTGTTATCATCTATTTTTTCAAATTCTTTTTCTTCCTCATCATATTCATCATAAATGTCTCCAACCAATTCTTCTAGTATATCTTCCATTGTGACTAATCCTGCCGTTCCTCCATATTCATCTAGTATTATTGCAATTTGAATTTTATTTTTTTGTAATTCTCTAAATACTTCGTTTATTAATCTATTTTGAGATACAAAGTATGGTTCTTTTATTACATTCTTTACTTTAAATGTTTTTTTGTTAATATTTTTTAATACATCTTTTATATATAAAATACCTTTTATTTCATCTATTGTTTCATCATATACAGGTATTCTACTATGTCTGTATTCTTCTTTTGATAATTCGCTTATTAGTTCTTCGTTACTTATATTTATATCCACAGCAAATATATCTTTTCTATGTCTCATGATTTCAGATACAGTTATATCATTGAATTCGAATACATTATTTATTAACTCTTTTTCCTCTTCTTTGATATTTCCACTTTCTTCGCCTTGAGTAACCATCATTTTTATTTCTTCTTCTGTTACTGTTTCTTCATCACTTTCTCCAACACCAAACAACTTAGAAACTGCGTTTGTTACAATTGTTAAAAATTTTACAAATGGTGCTGTAATTATTGAAATTGTTCTTATTACACCTATACTTCCAAATGCTATTTTTTCATAATTTTTCATTGCTAATCTTTTTGGTACTAATTCTCCAAAAACCAAAGTAAAAAAAGATAAAATTATTGTAATAATTATAATTGATATACTCTTCCAAATTCCTAAATTTATAAAAGGCATTAATTTATATAGCATTGGTGCTAATTTTTCTGCAAATGTATCTGATGCAAATGCACTTGATAAAAAACCTGCTAATGTAATACCAATTTGAATTGTTGCTAAAAATTTACTTGGTGTTTTTATCATCTTTTGAATTTGTTTTGCTTTTTTATTTCCTTCCTTTGCTTGCATATCTATTTTTGCATCATTTAATGTTATAAATGCAATTTCACTTGCAGCAAAAAATGCATTTAAAAGTATTAAAATTACTAAAACAAGTAATTGTGAAAACATCTATCATCTTCTCCTTTTTTATATTATATATATTGTCTCCATTATATATGTTTTTTATTTTTTTTTCAATAAAATTAGAATTTAAGTTTTATCTTTTATAAAATATAGGTTATAAATCTTAACTTCAAAATCAAAAGTAGCACATATAGTACTAATTCTTGTTAATTTACATTTTTATCATTTCCAACTTCTTCAATGTCTTTTATATGTAATTCAATATCTTCTACTTTAGGTAATTGAGATTGTAAGTATTCTGGTATATCTTCTAGCAATTTATATTCACTAACTCCAATAGGTTTATTTATATCTTTTAAAGCATATTCTGCTGTAAAGTTATCCTTTCCTTTGCATAATAATAATCCAATGGTTTCATTATCTTCTTTATCCTTTACCACATCATCTATTGCTGATAAATAAAAATTAAGTTGCCCTGCATCTGTTGGCTCAAATTCCCTTGCTTTCAATTCAACTACTATATAACATTTTAATTTTAAATGATAAAAAAGTAAGTCTATAAAGTATTCTTTCCCTCCAATCTCTAATTTATATTCACTTCCAACAAATGCAAATCCTTTTCCTAGCTCTATCAAAACATCTTTTATTCTATTTATCATTGCATTTTCTATCTGTAATTCTTTAACTTTACCTTTTATAGAAATAAAATCAAATAAGTATGGATCTTTCATTGTCTGAGTAGCTAAATCACTTTGTACACTTGGTAATGTCAAATTAAAGTTTGTTATTTTTTCTGCTAATGCTTGCCTTTCATAAACTTTTCCATTAATTTGCATTTTTAACATATTTGAAGACCAACCATTTTTTACAATTTCTTTTATATACCATTTTCTTTCTTCAATGTCATTTACTTTATCCATTAAAACAATATTATGATACCATGTAATTTGTGCAAGAACCCCTTGCACAAATTCAAAATCTGAATATTCTTTTGCAAATTTTTTCATATACTTTAAATTTCTAACTGAAAATCCTTTTATTTTAGGAAATTCTATTTTTAAATCTATTGACAAATTATCTATAAATTTATTTCCCCATTGACTATTATCTAAAATAATTTTTCCAATATGCCAATACATAAACATCATTTCTTTATTCACAGCATAAATGGCTTTATACTGAGCATTTAATACTTCTTTTTTAATATTTTCTAATAATGATTTATATTTATTAGTATCTATTTTATTATCCATTTTACCTTCTCTCTAATTTAACAAAAAAAGGATTTACTATAACAAAATATTTATTATAATTCAATCCTTTTTATATAATAATAATTTATTTTACATTCCTGTAACAGGCAATATCTTTTTACTTACTTCTGTAGTATTTTTGCTTGTTTCTATCTTTGGTTTTTCTTCTTTTTTGTTATTAACTGTAACTGTCATTTGCTCATTTAAGTTTATATCTATTTTTATTAAATCCTCAAATCTTAAATATCCATCTTTTGTGTTTGTTTCTTTTATATAATATCTTCCTGGTACTATATTTTCTATATTTATTTTTCCATCTTTGTCTGTTTTTAATCCATTATATACTACATTTTTATTTTCATCTAATAATTCAAATTCTACTCCTTCTAGTTTTTCATTTGTGTCTTCATCTTGTTTTAAAATGATTATTTTTGTTTCATTTTTAAAGTACTCGTCTTGTATATTGCCTGTTCCATCTTCATATGTTGCTCCTGTTAAGGCATAATCTTGATAGCTACTATTGGGTGCAATTCCATATAATACTGGTTTAGTACTTATTTTAGCTTCTACTTTTAGTTCAAAATTGCCTTTTTCCTTCATTTCTTTTATTGGCACTAGTATTTTAAATTTTTCATTTGGACTAAATTCTGTTTTAGTCTTGTTATTTATATCAGTTAGTTTTATTCCTCCTATATCTTGATTGTTTTTTCTTGATAATATAATTTTATAATTTTGTATGTTAGCTCCTGCACTTACACTATAAACTTTTGACACATAATTTTTTTCATTTTCATCTTGCTTCCAGCTATCTGAATTTTTATTTATTTTTATTGTACTTGATATTTTACTTTCTTTTGAATTTTGTGCATTATTAATTATTGTATGCATTGCATTTAAAGTTCTTTGTCCCGCTTCTCCTATTGCTCCATAATCTGATGGATTGTTTCCGTGAATATAACAATAAATTGCTTGTTTAGTTGCTGTAAAAGCTTCTTGTGCATTTGCTACTCCTAACTCTTGAATTGATTTATATGGATATCCATTAATAATTCTTCTCCATAATCTAACATCATTTACAGCTCCTTCTATAGAAACATTGTAACTATTAGTTTCTGCACCTACTTTAGTTTTATCCATACAATATGCTGGATAATGATTTCCTTCGTTTATATATTCTACATATGTTACTTTAACTGGTGTTCCCTTATATGTTAATAAGTTTCCACAATCTCTAACAGCATATATGTTAGCTGTATTTATATTTGTAGCATATACAGAATTAATAAAACCTAATGCACTTAATATAAGCATACTAACAACAGCCATTGCTTTTGTAATTATATTTTTTCTCAAATTTTCCTCCTCTTTTTATATTTCTTCTCCTTGTATGCATCTTCTGTATTTTGGCTCATTTTCAACACATGTTATAAGTGTTATAGTATTTTCTTCTGTATCTTCTAAATATGTCCAATCTGTATTTTCAATTATCACATGTTTGGTTACTGCATATTCTTTTTTATAATTTTCATATGTGTATAATATTTTATCTCCTTCCTTTAATTTTTTTAAGTCTGAAAAATAATTATTTTCATAACCTCTATTATGTGCAGCTAATCCTATATTTCCATTTGTTTTAGATGTTTCTTCAAAATGACCTACAAATTTATCCATTGTTTCTTTGCTTGTACCTTCTGAAATATTTGCTTTTAAATTAATACTTGGGATTTCTACACACCATTCTTTAGAATTTATATCTTTTTCATTTGTATTATTAGGCAATTCTTTTGAAATCTTATGATTTAAAATATCTGAATTAATATTTTCTTCTTGTTTATTACTATTTGATAAAAAATCAATATTAAAATTTTTAGTTAATTTACTATAATTTGAATAAACAATATTTATCATAAATAATATTATAAGTGAAATAATAATGCTAATACTATTTATGTACAAACTGGTATATTTAAATATACATCTATCATCTCCTTTTTAATTTTTATTTTATTGGAATGTTTTAGATAATAATTTTTTCGAAAAAATTTTTTGATTAAAGAATTCTTTTATAGAAATTAATTTCTTATACATAATAATATATTTTTTTACATTTGTAAAGAACTTTTCATCGCAAAATTCGACATACAGCTTTAAACTACACTATTATTACAGCTTTTATTAATAAAATTTAATAGATTTATTTGAATATTTTAGTATAAAAATCAACTCAAATTATTAAACTAATTTATCTAATAATTTGAGTTAATTTAATTATTTATTTGGTTTATTCTATTTTTTTAAATCTCTAATTCTAATTCAAAATAAAACTCTACTCCATCTTCTTTGTTAATTGCACCATAAGCCTTATCATAATTTTTCATTATAGCTTTTACTAAAGATAGACCTATTCCAGTTCCGCCTTCTGCTCTGTTTCTTGATTCATCAACCTTATAAAATCTATTCCATATTCTTGCTAAATGTTCTTCTAATATTTTATCACCTGTATTAAACACTTTTACTCTTACTATATTTTTCTCTACATCTACAGTATTTGTAACCTTTATATATTTTTTTCCATCCTTTTCTTTTACATGTTTTATTGCGTTGGTAATATAATTTGTTACTACTTGTTCTATATAAAAGTCGTCTGCTAAAACATTAATCTGTTCTGGAGAATCAATTTGAACCTCTATTTGTTTTTCATCTAACATAACTTGTGATTTTCTAATTACTTCTTTTTCTAATTCAACTATATTAAATTTAGTATCATTAAATTCTCTTTTTCCATATTCTAATTTCATTAATTCTAATAATTGCTTTACTAATTTATCCATCTTGTTTGTTTCATCTAAAATAACTTCTGCATAAAATTTTCTACTTTCTTCATCTGAATTAACGTTTTCTAATAAACCTTCACTGTACCCTTGAATTAAAGCTATCGGGGTCTTTAATTCATGCGAAACATCTGAGATAAAGCTTTTTCTCATTTCATCTAATTTTGATTTTTCTTCTATATCTTTTTCTAATTCTATATTAGTGTTTCTTAATTGTTTTATTGTTTTCTCTAATTTTGTTGACATCTCATTTATGCTTTTACCTAGATTATTTATTTCGTCATCTGCATTTGTAATTTTATATTTGTGGCTAAAATCTAAATTAGCCATTTTCTTTGCAATATCATTTAATTCTAGAATTGGATCTGTAAATTTTCTTGTTACATAAGATACAATAACAGCAGAAATAAGTATTGCAAATCCTGCCATTAAATATAAGAAATTATTTGATATTTTAACACTTTCTTGTATTGATGTCACAGGAATACGAATATATAATAAATATCCATTATCTAATTTTGAAGATAATAATATATAGCTTATTCCATTTTTGTTATCTTTCATCCTTTTTATAACAAATTTACTATTTTCTTCTATTGTTTGTCCTGTTTCTTTTTCAAATCTGCTTGTCATTTCATTCATTTGACCAAATGTTGAAAAAAAGTCTTTGTTTGATGTGTATACATTTACATTTTGTTCATTTCTAATTAAAATATCAAAATTGTTTTGAATTGCGATTTTTTCTAATATCATTTCTAAATCGCCATCTTGTGAATTGCTATAATAATTATTTACTGTTTCATATACAGATTTCAAAGCCTTTGTTTTACTATATATATAAAATTGACCAAATATGAAATTATTAACTAATATCAAAAATGTTATTATCATTAATATAACCAAAGATACTGTTAAAAATAGTTTTATTCTAACTGATTTAAAAGCGTTTTTTAATTTATTCATATTTTTCCCTTCTTATTGTTACTTGATTTCAAATTTATAACCTATTCCCCTGATTGTTTTTATGTATTTTCCTTTCTTTCCTAGTTTATGTCTTATTTTCTTTATGTGGCTGTCTATTGTTCTAGAATCTCCATAATAATCATAGTTCCATACATTATTTAATATTTTATCTCTTGATAATGCAATATTTGTATTATCTACAAGATATACTAATAATTCATATTCTCTTAAACTTAATTCTACTAGTTTTCCATCTACTTTTACAGTTCTTCCTTCTTTGTCTATTTCTATTCCACCATATTCCGTAATTTCTGTATTTGTTTGATTAGTTCTTTTTAATATTGCTTCTACTCTTGCTACTAGTATTTTTGGACTAAATGGCTTTGATATATATTCATCAACACCTAATTCAAATCCAAATAATTCATCTTGTTCTTCTCCTCTTGCTGTTAGCATTATAATTGGAACTTTTGAATCTTGTCTTATTTGTCTTAATACAGACCAACCATCTAGTTTTGGCATCATTACATCTAATAATATTAAATTGATTTGATTTTTGTTTTTCTCATAAACCTCTAGTGCTTTTTCTCCATCTTCTGCTTCTAAAATCTTGTATCCTTTTGCTGTTAAGAAATCTTTTATTAGTTTTCTCATTCTTTGTTCATCGTCAACTACTAAAATACATTTATCCATCTTTTATATCACTCCTAGTAATTAATTTACTTTTTATAAGTTATATTATAAGTAATAATTATGTCTATATTGTGAATTTAACGTATATCATTATGTTAAATATGTATTGAAAGAAATAAATTTATAAAATTACGAATGTGAAAGAAATATTTGTATAAATTATTAAATAAAAGCAAATGAGGAAGCACGTTAGCGAGAGGCTCGTTTGCTTTTATTTTAGAATTTATAGAATATGCATTGATACCGAGGAATTTTATAAATTTATTTCTTTCAATATAATATAATTAAAGCCATATAAATAAATAATTTATATAGCTTTAAAATTTACTGGTGTATTTCAAACATATCTTTTCCTTCTCCACATACTGGGCAAACCCAATTATCTGGTAATTCATCAAATGCTGTTCCTGGTTTTATTCCAGCCTTTTCATTTCCAAACTTAGGATTATATATATATTTACATTCTATACATTCATACATTTGTCCTTCTGTTTTCTCTCCTTGGAAATTCTTATATCCTAATCCTAATGCAACGATAACCATTAATAAAAATGATAAAGCTTTCCATATTCCACTATCTAACAAGATAATAGCAAATATTCCAAATGTAGCACTAATTCCATATAAAATTAATACTGCTTGTTTTTGACTAAAACCTTTTGCTACAATTCTATGATGTAAATGTCCCTTATCTGCTTTGAATATTGCTTTTATTGATTTACCTTTTATTAATCTTCTTATTATTGCCCATAATGTATCAAATATTGGAAGTCCTAGAACTATTAATGGCAATACTATTACAGCTGCTGTATATGTTTTTGCCATTCCTAATATTGATATTATTGATAATGAAAATCCTAAAAAGTTTGATCCTGTATCTCCTATAAATGTTTTTGCTGGTGCAAAATTAAATGGTAAAAATCCAACTAATGCTCCTGCTAATGCAGTAATTAATACTATTGATATTAATGGAGAACCATTTAATACAAATATAATTAATAATGATACTGCTGATATAACAGATATTCCGGATGATAATCCATCTAACCCATCAATTAAGTTAATTGCATTTGTAACACCTATAATCCATCCTATTGTTATTACAATAGATATTATTTCATTTATTTCTGAAAAGTTTAAAAATGGTAATGAAATATCACTTATTCTAACTCCAAATGATACAACAATAATTGCTGCTATAGTTTGTCCTAATAGTTTCATCCAAGGTTTTATTGTTTTTATATCATCTACTATACATACAATTGAAATTACTAAAATTCCCAAAAACATTCCTAATAATTTCATTCCATATTGCTCTGTATCAAATAAATTAATTGTATGTTCCATACTCATAACTATTATTAGGTATGTTACTGATACTAGAAAACCTAATATAACAGCAGGACCTCCAAATTTAGGCATTTCTTTTTTGTGCATTCTTCTTTTATCTTTTGGAATATCTACTGCTCCTACTTTTTTTGCTATTTTTATCATATATGGTGTAGTCATAAATGCTATAATAAATGCTAGCAAAAAAGCAATTGCTATATCTCCCCACATATTATAGCCTCCTATTTCATGTTTTTATTTTCTATTTCTTCTATTATCTTTAGTCTTTCTTCGTGTCTTCCACCTTCATATTCAGTTGCAAGCCACATTCTTAATATACAAATAGCTTCATTTGTAGTTACATCATCTGCTCCTATTGCTAATATATTACTATTATTATGTAGTTTAGCATATTTAGCTGTATATTCGTCATGACATGCCGCACAACGTATTCCTTTAAATTTATTTGCTGTTATAGACATACCTATTCCTGAACGGCATATTAATATTCCACTATCACATTTATTTGCTTGAACCGCTTGAGCTACTTCTTTTGCAATATTAGGATAATCTACCGCTTCTTCATTCATAGTTCCATAATCTTTATATTTTATTTCTTTTTCATCTAAATATTTTTTTATTTCTTCTTTTAATTTATAACCTCCATGGTCGCTACCAATAGCTATCATATATATCCCTCCATTTGTTACAATATATCATAAGTTTTTATATATTACAATAATTTTATTTCAATTTATACATAAAAAATAGTTATCACACAAATTGCAATAACTATTCTTTATATTTTAATTTCTTTATTTAATTATATCTTTCATTTTAAATTTTAATATTACTATATTACTAATTATAATAGCTAAAATAACTAAAATAGTATTTTGGCTTCCCGCATTTGAAAGAACTTTATTAGCTGTTGTGTTATCAGAACCTATTAATATATTATTATTATTTTCTGACTTCTTATCTTCAATTTCATTTTCTTTCACTTTAATTTGTGGACTATCTTCCATAGTTTTTGTTTGTGAATTATTTTTAAAATCATTATATTTAAACTCTACTTTTTTATTAGTATCTATTATTTTATTGATAATACTTTTATCATACTTTTCTTTTAGTTTTAATACATATTCTAAACTAACAGTCTCAGAGCTCTTTATTTCTGGTATATTCCATAATATGTAATCTTTTTCTTTACTTACACTTCCTTTTGAAGGATTTTTTGTACTTATATCAAAATTATCTATTATCTCTTGAGGAAAGTAATCTTGAATATTAATATTGGTTATTGAACTTTGAAAATCTTCAACTATTTTATCATAAATATTATTTACTATTGTTTGTTCAATTTCAGAGTCTGAAATATTATAAAATTTATTTGCTACTGGATTTTCTGCACTTCCAAATATATCGTTTATTGTTGTTTTTTCCGTATCTTTTGCATTTTCTAATCCAACTAATGTTGTTATAATATATACTTTTTCGTCTTTTAGGCTATTTTTTACAGCTTGTCCATTACTTGATGGTAATCCATCAGTAAGCAATATTAAAATTTTATTATTAGCACTTGCAGTAAAACTAGATTTTGCTAAATTTATTCCTGCTATCATATTTGTGTCACCTGAAGCGCTTTGTTTCGCGAAATTATCGCATGCATTTAATAATTGTTCCTTATTATTTGTCAAATTTTGTAAAACATTAGCTGATGATGAAAAACTTATTACTCCCATTTTGGTATTTGCATTGTTTTTACTAATATTATTAATAAGTTCTTTAGTTGAATTTATAACTTTTCTTTTTCTTGAAACAGCAGTACTTCCTACTCCAGTATTCATACTAGTAGAATTATCCATTAAAAATATTATTTCTGTATTTTCTTTTATAGCTTTTGAATCTTTTGATTTAAAATTTAATTGTATTGTTATTTCATTTGTTGCTTGATTTAAATTTGTGATTTTTTTACTTAATGTTCCATCATCACTAGTAATAGGCGTAGATTCTTCCTTTACTTTTTCAATTAATGATGAACTAGCACATACTACATTACTTAATAAGAAAATTATACTAAAAAAAACAATTAGTACTAAAATTCTACTTATTTTCTTCATAATATTATTTCCCCCATTTATTTTATCTGTTTACATAAATGTATGTGCTTATTATAACATTATTACCTGTTCTTGTCAACTAATTATATTTTTACTTATATATGTAATTAATTTAGTTTTTTTGTGCTTATCTCTTGTCAATTAGCAAAAAATATGATAAAATATTATATGTTATAGTTTATATAGACTAAGAGGAGGTGCTTAAAAGAGATGCCAAATATTAAATCAGCAAAAAAAAGAGTTAAAGTAATTGAAAAGAAAACTTTAAGAAATAATATGATAAAATCTGGATATAAATCTGCTGTTAAAAAATTCGAAGCAGCTGTAGAAGCTGGAAATAAAGAAGAAGCTAAAACTTTATTCTCAGAAGCTACAAAGAAAATTGATCAAGCTTGCACAAAAGGTGTTATTGTTAAAAACACAGCAGCTAGAAAAAAATCTAGTTTATCAAAAAAATTAGCATCTATAGCATAGGCAAATAAAAATTATGCATAGTTTTTATTTATAAAAAGAACTTCTATTTAAGGAGTTCTTTTTGCTTTGTTATGAAAAAACTTCCATTGTTTTTATATTTTAGACATGTTAATATTAAATTACATACAGTTTATTTTTCTTATTAATAGAAAGGAGAATATTTATACCAAATGATTAAATTATATAAATATATAATGAAGAAAATAATAAAAACATATGAAAATTTTGATAAATCTACATATAAAATTATGAATAATGGATTAAAAATTTGCTTTATCCTTTGTTTGATTTCTGCATATATACTACTTACATATACTATTAATCTTTCTTCACCCTTTGTATATTATATAGGTATTTCTTTGTTTAAAATTAGTCTAATTTTTGGAATTGAATTTGTTATATGTGGATTTATTGTAGAAGGAATAAAAAAACAATTAATATAAAAACAAATCTAAAAAATAAAAAGCTAAGTAAATGCCAGTGAACAAATTATAATTCACTTCATTCTTAGCTCTTTATTTTATTTTTTTAATTCTTCTATAAACATCTTGTTCAACATTTGTGGATTTGCTTTTCCTTTTGTCTCTTTCATTGCTTGTCCTACTAAAAATCCTAGTGCTTTGTCTTTTCCACCTTTATAATCTGCTACAGATTGTGGATTTGCTTCTAATATTTTTAGTACAACTTCTTTTATTGCCCCCTCATCTGAAATTTGTATCCATCCTTTTTCTTTTATTATTTCTTCTGGATCTCTTGGATTTTCAAATAATTCGACAAGTACTTTTTTACCTATGCTTGAACTAATTGTTCCTTTATCTATTAAAATAACTAATTTTCCTAATTGATTACCATCAAATGGTATTTCAATTGGTTCTGTTTCTGTTTCATTTAATATTCTTGATATATCTGAAATAATCCAGTTATTAACTGCTTTAGGATTATTACATACTTTAATCGCTCCTTCAAATAAATCAGATAGATATTTTGAAGATGTAATTAAATTTGCATCTTTTTGAGATAAATTATATTCATCTAAATATCTTTGTTTTCTACTTTCTGGTAATTCTGGAAGTGATTTTTGTATATTTTCGATATATTCATCTGATAATTTTATTGCAACTAAATCTGGATCTGGGAAATAACGATAATCTTGTGCATCTTCTTTGTCTCTCATTGGAAATGTCTTTCCAGATACATCATCCCATCTTAAAGTTTCCTGTTCTATTATTCCTCCATCTTCAATTACATCAATTTGTCTATCTACTTCGTATTCAATGGCTCTTACAATACTTCTAAATGAATTCATGTTTTTCATTTCTGTACGAGTTCCTAGTTTTGTTTCTCCTTTTTTTCTAACTGATACATTAACATCAGCTCTTAGAGATCCTTCTTGCATTTTACAGTCAGATACTTCTATATATTCAAATATTGACTTTAATTTTCTTAAATAAGCTTCTGCTTCTTCTGCACTTGACATATCTGGTTCAGAAACAGTTTCAATTAATGGTACTCCTGCTCTATTTAGGTCTACTAAACTTCCTCCACCAAATTCATCATGATTTAATTTTCCAGCATCCTCTTCTATATGAATTCTTGTTATTCTTATTCTTTTCTTTCCTTCTTTTGTATCAATATCTACATACCCATGTTCACAAAGTGGTTTATCAAATTGAGATATTTGATAAGATTTTGGAAGATCTGGATAAAAATAATTTTTTCTATCATTTTTACTGTCTCTTGCTATCTCACAGTTAGTTGCAAGCCCTGCTTTTACAGCATATTCTACGACTTTTTCATTTAATACTGGTAATGTTCCTGGCATTGCCATACAAATTGGACATGTATGTGTATTAGGAGCTGCACCAAATTCTGTTGGGCAAGAACAAAATATTTTAGTTTTTGTTGAAAGCTCTGCATGTACTTCTAAACCTATTACTACTTCATAATCTTCTCTTGACATTTATTTGGCACCTCCTTTAAATTCTGGTTTATAATTATCTCTAAATTTTATTTTTTGTTCAAATGTGTATGCTGCATTTAAAATAGTTTCTTCACAGAATTTATTTCCTATTAATTGCATTCCTATTGGCATTCCTTGTCCATCTATTCCACATGGTATTGATATTCCTGGAAGTCCTGCTATGTTTACAGATACTGTACAAATATCTGCTAAATACATTTCTAATGGATTTTCTGATCTTGATCCTATATCAAATGCTACTGTAGGTGAAGTTGGTGTTAATATCACATCATATTTTTCAAATGCTTTATTAAATTCGTTCATTACTAATGTACGAACTTGTTGTGCTTTTTTATAATATGCATCATAATATCCAGAAGATAATACATATGTTCCTAATATTATTCTTCTTTTTACTTCTGCTCCAAATCCTTCACTTCTAGATTTTTTGTATAATTCTTTTAAATTTTTAAATTCTTTTGCTCTATATCCATAACGTATTCCATCAAATCTTCCTAAGTTTGAACTTGCCTCAGCACATGCAATTATATAATATGTTGCTAATGAATATTCAGCAATATTTAATGAGAATTCTTCTATTTGGGCTCCTAATTCTTTATATGTATCTATTGCTTTTTGTAATTCTTCTTTTACTTCTGGATTTATACCTTCTCCAAAAAATTCTTTTGGAACTCCTATTTTTAATCCTTTTACATCATTTTTTAAACATTTTGTATAATCTATTTTTTCTCTATTACTTGATGTTGTATCTTTTTCATCATGTCCTGCTATTATATTTAATAACATTGCACTATCTCTTACATCTTTTGTTATAGGTCCTATTTGATCAAGAGATGAAGCAAATGCTACTAATCCATATCTTGAAACTAGTCCATATGTTGGTTTTAATCCTACAACACCACAAAAACTAGCTGGTTGTCTAATTGACCCACCTGTATCTGACCCTAACGCCCATGGTACCATATTTGCTGCAACTGCTGCTGCTGATCCTCCAGATGATCCTCCTGGTACTTTGTTTAAATTCCATGGATTTCTTGTCTTTTTAAAATATGAATATTCTGTTGATCCTCCCATAGCAAATTCATCCATGTTTAGTTTTCCTAAGTCAATCATATTTTCTTTATTTAATTTTTCAACTACTGTTGCATCATATGGTGATACAAAGTTTTCTAGCATTTTAGAACTACATGTTGTTTTTATCCCTTTTGTACACATGTTATCTTTTATTCCTATTGGAATTCCTGCGAATTCGCCTGTTTCTTCACCTTTATTTATTTTTTCTTCTATTTCTGATGCTTGTTTATTAGCTTCTTTCGTTAATGTTGTTACAAATGCTTGTACATCTTTTTCTTTGTCATTTATTCTATCTGCATATGCTTTAGTTATTTGTGTTATTGTTAATTCTTTATTCTTTAATTTTTCTTGCAATTCATGTACTGTTAATTCTGTAATATCCATCAAATTACCTCCTTAATTTATAACTTTTGGTATTTTAAACATATTTTGATCTTGAGTTGGAGCATTTTGCAATAAGCCTTGATTATCTTCAAATATTTTTATCTCATCTTTTCTAAATACATTTTTTGCTTCATTACTTCCTACAGTTATATCTAATCCTTCTACAGGTGCATTATTTACTATGTTTGCAAAATTTAATATATCTTGTAAATGTAATAGATATGTATCAATTTCATTATCTTCTAAGATTAAGTCAGATAAATTTGCAATATGTAAAATTTCTTCTTTACTTACTTTCATGTAATCACTCCCATTTTTTTCAATTTGTTTTATATTATATACTTTTTTTACCAAAAAAACAAGCCTTAAACGGCTTGTTTTTCATATTTTTTAAGTCTTTGCTATGTTAAATTATTTTAAATCTACAACTGCTCCAACTTCTGTGAATTTAGCTTTTAATTCTTCAGCTTCTTCCTTAGCTACACCTTCTTTAATTGTTTTTGGTGCTCCATCTACTAATTCTTTAGCTTCTTTTAATCCTAATCCTGTAGCATCTCTTACTACTTTGATAACTTTTATTTTTTGATCTCCAGCTTCTGTTAATACAACATCAAATGATGATTTTTCTTCTGCTGCAGCTCCTGCTACAGCTCCTGCTGCTGGTGCAGCTGCTGCTACTGCAGATACTCCATATTTTTCTTCTATAGCTTTTACTAAGTCAGCTAATTCAACTACTGTTAAAGCGTCGATTTCTTCAATTAATTTTTCTATTTTTTCCATTTTAAAATATCCTCCTAAAAATTTTTTTCTTGTGATTTAAGTTCACTACTCTATTTTTTATTATTCAGCGTCTGTTGCTTCTGCTTTTTCTTCAGCTACAGGTGCTGATTCTTCTGCTGGTACTGAAACACTCACTTTTTCTCCAGCTTCTTCTTTTTGAATTCTTACTTGATCAAGTGCAACTGCAACTTTTGATATGTTTCCAAGTAAAGCTCCAGCAAGCATAGATAATAATGTTTCTCTTGATGGTAATTTTGCTAATGTTACAATTTCTTCTGTTGTCATTACTTTTCCATCTACTACTCCACCTTTAATTTCATAGTAATCGTTATCTTTGCTGAATTCATAAACTGTTTTTGATGGTTCTAAATAATCTTCATTACATAGGATTACTGCTGTTGGTCCTACTAATTTGTCTTCTAAACCTTCTATTCCAGCTTCTGCTAATGCTCTTCTTGTTATATTATTTTTTATGATTGTATATTTTGCATTTACATTTCTTAAGTCTCTTCTTAAAGAAGTATCATCAGCTACATTAATACCTCTATAGTTTGTTAAAAGGATTAATTTAGCCTCTTTCATTTCTTCTGCTAATTTGCTTACTTCTTCTTTCTTTTGTTGTAATACTTTTTCACTTGCCATTCTTCTTTTCACCTCCTGATATTACTTCTATTTTTATAAATTTTATAAAATAAATTTAATAACACTCTTTATATCCCAACCAAGGAATATAAAGAGTGTTAATCTCTTTTTTATATTACCTCGGTAGGACTTATTTTTGCCTACTGTCTTTGGCTATATTATTTAATTAAAATTATTTTTGTTCTATAAATATACTAGGTCCCATTGTTGTTGTTACTGCAACACTTTTTATGTATTGACCTTTTGCTGCTGCTGGTTTTGCTTTTATTATTGCTTCTATTATTGTTTGATAGTTTTCTAATAATTTGTCAGCTCCAAATGAAACTTTTCCAAATCCTAAGTGAATAATATTGTTTTTATCTAATCTATATTCAACTTTTCCTGATTTTATTTCATTTATTGCTTTTGTTACGTCCATTGTAACTGTTCCTGATTTTGGGTTTGGCATTAATCCTTTTGGTCCTAAAACTTTACCAAGTCTTCCTACAACACCCATCATATCTGGAGTTGCAACAACTACATCATAATCAAACCAGTTTTCATTTTGAATTTTTGGTATTAATTCTTCTGCTCCAACAAAGTCAGCTCCTGCTTTTTCAGCTTCTTCTGCTTTTGGTCCTTTAGCAAATACTAATACTTTTTGTGTTTTACCTGTACCATTTGGAAGTACTACTGTACCTCTAACTTGTTGATCTGCATGTTTGGAATCTACTCCTAATTTAACATGTAATTCAACAGTTTCATCAAATTTTGGTTTTGGCATTTTTTCGATAATTTCTAAAGCTTCTTTTACTTCATATTCTTTATTCTTATCAACTAATTTTACGCTTTCTGCGTATCTCTTTCCTTTTTTCATTTTTTTACCTCCTTTGGTTTTAACGAGATATTATCTCTCCCAATTATAATTTTATTTTAAATAATTAATAACTTTATATTAGTCAACAACTACTATTCCCATTGATCTAGCAGTTCCTTCTACCATGCTCATTGCTGTTTCGATTGTAGCAGCATTTAAGTCTGGCATTTTTTGTTCAGCAATTTCTTTTACTTGTGCTTTTGTTATTTTAGCAACTTTATCTTTATTAGGAACTCCTGAACCTTTTTGGATTTTTAATGATTTTTTAATTAAAACTGCAACTGGTGGTACTTTTGTTATAAAATCAAAAGATTTATCTTTATATACTGTTATAACAACTGGTATTATCATTCCAGGTTGATTTGCAGTTCTATCATTAAATTCTTTAACAAATTGCATGATATTTACACCACTTGAACCTAAAGCTGGACCTACTGGTGGAGCTGGTGATGCTTTTCCTGCCTCTATTTGTAATTTAATAATATTTGAAATTTCCTTTTCTGCCATTTTAATGGCACCTCCCTTTTTTTATTTGATAATCTTATTTTATTTTTTGTACTTGTGAAAATTCAAGTTCCACTGGTGTTTCTCTTCCAAACATTGAAACTAAAACTTTTACTTTATGTTTTTCTGTATTTATTTCTTGAACTGTACCTACAAAACCTTCGAATGGTCCATTCATAACTTGTACTTGTTCATTAACTTCATAATCTACGTTTACAGGAATATCTTCAAATCCCATATTACGTATTTCATCTTCTGTTAATGGAATAGGGTCTGTTCCTGAACCAACAAATCCTGTAACCCCTCTTGTATTTCTTACAATATACCATGATTCTTCAGTTACGATCATTTTTATTAATACATAACCTGGAAAAACTTTTTTTAGGTTTGTTTTTCTTTTTCCATCTTTTATTTCAATTTGTTCTTCCATAGGTACTATTATATCAAAGAAATAATCCTCTAATTCACGATTTTTTATTGTTTTTTCTAAGTCTTTTTTTACTTTGTTTTCATAACCAGAATATGTATGTACTACATACCATCTTGCTACCATATCATAATCCTTTTGAGACATTTATTTAAGGCCTCCTTTTTTTATTATTGTGCATTGTTTTCTGTATTTGTTTGATTTTCTGTTGTTTGTTCTTGACCTTCAACTGCTGTTTCCTCACTTGTTGTATTTTTCTCTGTTGTTGTATCTTCTGATACAGAAGTATTCTCAGATGTTGAAGTATTATCAATTACAGTTTTTATTTTGTCTATTCCATGTTTGTTCATAGATTCAAATACAAAATCTAATACAAAAACAATTGCTGCAGTAATTAATACTATTGTTATTACTGCTACAGTATTATTTAATAATTGTTTTGGTGTTGGCCAAACAACTTTCTTTAATTCTGCCTTAAAATCTTTTGAAAAACTTTTTTTGTTTTTAGTATTTTCTTTTTTATTTGTTTTTGTTTCTTTCTTAGCCATTTTATATCCTCCTTAAAATAGCTTTTAAACTATTTAGTTTCTTTATGTGTTGTACGTTTTTTACAGAATTTACAATATTTAACTATTTCTAGTCTATCTGTGTTATTTCTTTTATTTTTTGAAGTCATGTAATTTCTTCTTTTACATTCTGTACATTCTAATGTTATATTTTCTCTTGGTCCTTTTGCTGCCATTTCAATACACCTCCGTATTTATTTAACCTTACTTTTTTTAAACGATGTGAACGTATGTCCGTAATAATCATACGCTTGAATATTTTACCACTTTTATTGGCTTTTGTCAATTGATTTTTAGCATTTTTTTACTTTTTTTACAGCTTTTTTTCTGATATTTTTTCTTTTTTGCACCGAATATCCAAATTTTCCAATTTTCTTTCCTAATGAATAATAATGTCCGTTTGAATATGCTATTAAATCACATTTTGAAATATCAAATGCGCCTTTTTCATCAATATATTTTTCATCTGCATTTATAGCTAATACATCTGCAACAAACATATGATGTGAACCCAATTCTTTTATCTCTGTAACTCGACATTCTACTGAAACAGGGCTTTCTTTAATCATTGGGCATTTAACAAAATTTGCTTTTTCTTTATGCAATTTCATTTCTTTAAATTTATCTACTTTCGCTCCTGTTTTTACTCCACACCAATCAGTAGCTTTTGCTAATTGTTTATTTGTTAGATTTATTACAAATTCTCTATTTTCTTTTATTAAATTATAAGAATAACGTGTTGGTCTAACTGATATATATACTTTAGCAGGATTTGTATTTAATATTCCTGTCCATGCAACTGTAATAATATTTGATTTTTCCATCGTTCCACAGCTTACCATTACAGCAGGTAATGGATATAAAAATGTTCCTGGTTTCCACATTACTTTACTCATTTTGTTCTCCTTCCTAAATAATAAAATTCACCATTAATAATAAAATTCACCATTTTCAAATAATAAACTTTATCAATATTTCATTATAATAATAAAGATATTTAAAAATAAACTATATATTTATTTTATATAATTCACTTTTAAATATCTTTATTAAAGAATAACATATTAGCACTATATTTTTCAATTATTTTTACAAAATAAAAAAACTAGCGACAACCTATCTTCCCAGCAGGGTAACCCACAAGTATTTTCGGCACATTTAGGCTTGACTTCTGTGTTCGGGATGGGAACAGGTATTTCCCTAAATGTCATCATCACTAGAAAATTATTGTATGCAATTAAAGCACACTCAAAAATACATAGATGAAAATATTTAGTTTTAGGTTTGTTTCATTTCTTTTCTTTCTTATTCTTAACTTTTTTGTGGTTAAGCCCTCGATTTATTAGTATTGGTCAGCTTAATACATTACTGTACTTACACCTCCAACCTATCAACCACATAGT
>JABLTQ010042049.1_pt1 | contig 89914 bp, 78 predicted proteins | sample 7160101 | NCBI WGS metagenome assembly JABLTQ01 (sample SAMN14651228, study PRJNA627086) | human gut metagenome | isolation source: feces | host: Homo sapiens | reverse complement strand
GCGGTCCTCGCGGCGGCCGTGACGACCGTGGCGGCCGTGGCGGCGACCGTGGCGGTCGCGGCGGCTTTGGCGATCGTGGTGGCCGTGGCGGCGACCGTGGGGGTCGCGGTGGCGATCGTGGTGGCCGTGGCGGCTTTGGTGACCGTGGCGGCGACCGTGGCGGTCGAGGCGGCTTTGGTGGCAACCGTGGTGGCTATGGCGACCGCGGCGGCAACCGTGGCGGCTTTGGCGGCAATCGCGGTAACGACCGCGGCGGTCGCGGTGGCGATCGTGGCGGCCGCAACGGCGGCGGCTTCCGCGGCAACCGTTTCTAGTTGGGTTACGCGGTTTTACCAAATCGCGTAACTAGTTGACGCTGCAAACCCGCCAGGGCGGCAATCTGCCTTTCAACTTCGGCGGCATGACCAGAAGGTCAATGCCGCCTTGTTTCAAGGCACCTTGCTCGCTCTGGCGGGTTTTCGCTGTCGGTACCAAAGCATCGGCGTTGCCTTGATCCAAACCTACCAAAAAGGGACAGGTTTATTTTGGTCGGTTTTATCTGGGCAAACGTGGTCGTCTATCGCAATATGGTCGTTGGGGACGTTCTTGTTTGACTAGTCGTTTAAGAACGTCCCCAACGACTACATAGCATGAGAGTGGATAATCTCCCGGTTTGAGCCTGCATTCAAGCTCAAAGTGGGAGATTATCCACTCTCATTTGTTGTATGTCCGAAAATCCACGCTCGTTTAAATTCTGCCTACATTTGCAGGAACAGTTCGTGGAGGCGGGTGTCTTCGTCGAGCTCGGGGTGGAAGGTGACGCCGAGCTGGTTGCCTTGGCGGGCGGCGACGATGCGACCGTCGACTTCGGCTAGGGCCTCAGTGTCGCCGTGCACTTCGACGATGCGGGGTGCGCGGATAAACGTCAGCGGCGCTTCACCGTCGATGCCGGCTACTTGCCCTTTGGTTCGAAAGCTGCCGAGCTGCCTGCCGTAGGCATTGCGCTCGACAAGTACATCCATGGTTGCCAAACGCGGCGTGCCCTTATCGTCATGGGCGGCAAGGTCGCGCGCCAGCAGAATCAGGCCGGCGCAGGTGCCCAGGACGGGCATGCCTTCAGCGATACGGGCGCGAAGCTCCTCGAGCATGCCCAGCTCATCAAGCAGCTTCCCTTGAACGGTGGACTCGCCGCCGGGAAGTACCAGACGGTCAAAGTCCTGCATCAAATCAGCCGCCTGCCTCAGCTCAATACAACGTGCGCCCAGCTCGGATAGTCTTGTCTCGTGCTCGGCAAAAGCGCCTTGGACCGCCAGCACGGCGACCGTCTGGCCTGCATAATCGCTCATGTGAGATCCTTTCTGCTGGACTAGCGTCCGCGCTCCTCCATGATGATCTCGATCTCGTCAGCGTTGATACCGACCATGGCCTCGCCCAAGTCCTCAGAAAGCTCGGCAATGAGCTTGGCGTCGGTGAAGTTTGCCACAGCCTTAACGATGGCGGCGGCGCGTTTGGCGGGGTCGCCGCTCTTAAAGATGCCCGAGCCGACAAAGACGCCCTCGGCACCCAGCTGCATCATCAGCGCGGCGTCCGCGGGGGTTGCTACACCGCCGGCGGCAAAGTTCACCACGGGAAGCTTGCCCGTGGCATGGACCTCGCGCACAAGCTCGACTGGAACTTGCAGTTGCTTAGCTGCCTCAAAGAGCTCGTCATCGCGCAGAGCAGCAACGTCGCGGATTTGCTTTTGAATCTTGCGCATGTGGCGCACGGCTTGGACGACGTCGCCCGTGCCCGGCTCGCCCTTGGTGCGAATCATTGTGGCGCCCTCGGCAACACGGCGCAGCGCCTCGCCCAGATCGCGGGCGCCGCAGACAAACGGCACGTCAAACTGGGTCTTGTCGATGTGATAGACATCATCGGCGGGGGAGAGGACCTCGGATTCGTCGATGTAGTCGATTTCGATGGCCTGCAGGATCTGCGCCTCGACAATGTGGCCGATGCGGCACTTGGCCATAACGGGGATGGAGACAGCTTTTTGGATGCCCTTGATCATCTTGGGATCACTCATGCGCGAGACGCCGCCTGCGGCGCGGATGTCGGCCGGGATGCGCTCGAGCGCCATGACGGCGCAGGCGCCCGCCTCCTCGGCGATGCGTGCTTGCTCGGGCGTGATGACGTCCATGATGACGCCGCCCTTGAGCATCTGCGCGAGCTCGCGATTGAGTTTGACGCGATCGGTCTTGCTGGTCTGTTCTGCCATGGTTGCTCCCTTGGTTGGCATGTACATTGCTTGACGGAACATCCTATCGGGGAGCTGGGTATGGCGAAATACTCAGTTTTCGAGATAATAACAAGGTCAGACTAATGTCAGATTGAATGATTCGATAAGGTCAGGTGATAGACCCATGCTTGACTACAATTTGGAAAATCGCGGCGAAGCATCGCTTTATGAGTATGTTTACCAGCAAATTCGCGATGATATCGTAGCTGGACGCATTACGGCGGGGGAGCATCTGCCGTCTAAGCGCGCCTTTGCGAGTCATCTGGGTATCAGTGTCATTACCATCGAGAATGCATATAGCCAGTTGCTTGCCGAGGGCTATATTTGCTCAATGCCGCGTCGTGGCTACTACGCGTGCGAGCTCCCGGATGCGCCGGTTTTGGCTTTGGCTGCGGGGGATATCGACCGAGATGCTGTCCCTGTTGGTCCCAGCGCGCATGATGCCATGGGGCAGGCAGAGCGATTCGACGCACTTTCTCCTTCCGCTTTGGAGGCGGCGCGGCTTTGGCAAAGTGCGCTACGGGCGACGCTGACGTCCGAAGACGAACGTGAAATCTTTTCGCCCGCACCGGCGCAGGGCACCGCTCGACTGCGACGTGCGATTGCGCGCCATCTGCGCGGGACAAGGGGCATGAATGTCAATCCCGACAATATCGTTATCGGTGCGGGCGCCCAGCTGCTCGATACTATGTTGGTCCAGTTGCTTGGCGCAGACAAGGTGTATGCCGTTGAGGATCCGGGCTATTTGCGTCTGACGCGCATCTATCAGGCTATGGGTTGCGAAGTTCGACATATCCGTTTGGATGGCGAGGGCGTGGACTTGAGCGCTTTGCAGAAAACCGGGACCGATGTCCTTCACCTGATGCCGTCTCATCAGTATCCGACCGGTCTTGTGACGAGCATTGCGCGTCGCTATGCGCTGCTGAGCTGGGCCGCCGAGCGACCAGGTCGGTATCTCATCGAAGATGACTTTGATTGTGAGTTTCGCCTTGCCGGCAAGCCGATTCCCGCGCTCGCGTCGATCGATGCCGCCCAATCGGTTATCTACACCAACACGTTTTCGAAGAGCCTTTCATCGGCGTTGCGTTTGGCGTACATGGTGCTGCCCGATGAGCTAATGGAGAGGTTTAAACGCAACCTTGGTTTCTACGCCTCGTCGGTAAGTTCTGTTGATCAGGTTGCCTTGGCGCGTTTGCTGGAATCGGGTGATTACGAGCGACATGTGAACCGCGTGCGCGTTCGTGCTCGTGGGGCGCGTGATGGCCTGGCGGCGCTTGTACGGAAAACGTTTCCGGCAGGGGAAGTCTCGATCGAGTACGCGGACGCCGGCCTTTACTGCGTCGTGGCCGTGGAGCGTGACGCGGGCGGAAGCTCTTTTGCACAGGCCCTCACGCGCTCGAGCATCCCTTTTATCGATATCGGTGACTGTTTTTGGTGTGCCGATGGCGCATCTGTCCCTGAAAACTCAACTCAAATTCTTGTTCAGTATGACGATCTGAGTCCAAAAGTACTAACTACCTTGGAATTGCAGCTAATGGGGGGCACTCTGCAACCTAAGTGAGTAGACTTTTAGCACTTTGGCGACCAGGCAGTTTTGTAACAAGCTATCTACCTGCGGTTTTGAAAAGCAGGATGACCGGCCTGCTCGGGATGTTCAAAAAAGTCTACTCACTTGCCGCGCAAAGCTCCTGCATGAGAAAAAATGGGGTTTTCAACAGGGCTTCGTCCAGCTCTCGGCAAGCTTTTGGCCAGTTGGGGAGGGCTGTTGAAAACTTGGCAGTCCGTTCGGCGCCATTTTTGGTGCGTTCGCGCCAATGCGTGACTGACTGGGTTGAAATTCGTGTTTTCCTGTGCCTATGAAGGATCTACTTTGTGACATATCAGCTTTTAGGTACTGGCGTTTGCCTCCTCAAGTCCGCGCTTTGTGTCCGCCGCTTCCACGGCCGGAAGAAGACCGGCAGCGATATGAACTCGCCCGCAACCCGACAGCTGCGGTCGCGCTCGGTTTTCCGTTGTATACATTGGTTCGGTCGAGAAACAAACGGACTTGTCCTGCCAGCATTAGGCAGCGGCTGTTTCTTGGTGAGCTTCCCAGGGAATCCGTGCTGGAAACGGAGCATGGGGTTTTGATTACGTCTCCTCTACTGACGGCATTCATCATGTTGCGGCATCTGACGGATCTTCAGCTTCTTTTGGTATTGGCGGAGATGTGTGGCTTGTTTGCGGTGTGTGCCCTGCCGGCGGCACTTGAGGCGGAGCTTTCGCGTGCAATTGATTCGGGCGCGATTTCGACAACGTTCGGTTGGGTGCGCTGCCCGTCCGAGGACGGCACCGCCTCAAATTTATGGCGTCGAGACGCTTTGGTTTTGGGCGGAGACCTTGACCGTTTTTGTTCAGATGTTTGCGGGATGCGTTACGGCAATAGATTTATAGCGGTATCGCAACTCGTTCCATTGGGCGCCGCGTCGCCTTTTGAGGTCGAGGCGTATTTGCTACTTGCACTGCCGCGATCCCTGGGAGGCGAAGGTTTTTGCGGCATAGAGCTTAATGTTGAAGTGATGCTAAGCACAAGTGCTCGAGCGATTGTGGGAAAGTCCCGTGTATATATCGACCTACTTCTTTCTTCGCCGGACGGCAGGCGACAGGTGGCCATTGAATGTCAGGGAAAGGCCTCGCACGGACGCGCAGGGGATGGCTTGCGTGACGCTGACCGCATGACGGCCCTTCAGGCCATGGGCTACGATGTACTTCTCCTGACACACAGACAGATATCCGATGAGGATAGATTCCGCGCGATCGTTAAGGCCATATGCAGGATGCTCGATGCTGAATATCGTGATAAAAGCTCAGATGAGCAAAGGGCTGAGACATTACTCCGGTCTGAACTATTCGTTGACTGGACAAAATTGGGAGTAATCGACGGAAAGATGCCCGTTAGACGCAAAACAGCTCGATCGTGGACGGCTGCGGTTCTAAGTGAGTAGGCTTTTGGCACTTTGGCGACCAGGCCGTTTTGAAACAAGTCATTTACCTGCGACTTTATAAAGCAATACGGATGGTCTGCTCGGCAAGTTTCGAAAAGTCTACTCACTTAGTTTTTGACGAGAGACCGATGCCGAAGATAGCTCTATTTCAGGGCGTTAACGAGTCCTCGAGACACAAAAAGGCCCGAACCAATACGGTCCGGGCCTTCTTCGAGCTAGAGGTTATGTCTCAGGCAGTTGGCTTAGCCAAAGTAGCGCTTGAGCAGGCCAGCGAAAGCCTTGCCGTGGCGGGCCTCGTCGCGAGCCATCTCGTGCACAGTGTCGTGGATGGCATCGAGGCCAGCGGCCTTGGCGCGCTTGGCAAGATCGGTCTTGCCGGCGGTGGCGCCGTTTTCGGCCTCAACGCGCATCTCGAGGTTCTTCTTGGTGGAGTCGGTTACGACCTCGCCCAGGAGCTCAGCAAACTTGGCGGCGTGCTCGGCCTCCTCGTGGGCAGCCTTCTCCCAGTACAGGCCGATCTCGGGATAGCCCTCGCGATGAGCGACGCGAGCCATGGCCAGGTACATACCGACCTCGGAGCACTCGCCCTCAAAGTTGGCGCGCAGATCGGCAACGATGTCCTCGGAGACACCCTCCATCTTGGCGACGCCCACGACGTGCTCGGCAGCCCACTCGAGCTGACCCTCTTCCTGCTTCAGGAAACGAGAACCGGGAACGCCGCACTGGGGGCACTTGAAGTCCTCGGGCAGCTGGTCGCCGTCGAACTCTTCCACATAACCGCAAACGGGGCAAACAAACTTCATGATTCGATCCTTTCGATCGATGGCGATTGTGCGCTCGTCCGGTCCCGTAAGGGCCCTCTCCGGACGTGCGTCTTGACGAGTTCTATTATCCATAAATGCAACCAAATGTGAAGCCTATTAGGAATGATTTTTAATAAAATAATTTTGGGCATGTGAAGATGTTGATTGATTAACGATTGCCAGGCCGCTCGAGACCTCCGCTGAGTACAATCGGTCGAGCAAATGTTGACCTATCAACAAATGAAGGAGTTTCCTTTATGCATCTAGCCCGTCGTGCCTGGTGCCGAACATATCAGACGGTTTTTCGCATCGCATTGCCGATCCTGCCCTATACCGAGCCGCGCATTTTGGAGCATGCCGAGGACGTGCCCGCGGTGCTTCAAAAGCGCTCGATACAGCGGGTTCTTATCGTGACGGATCCCGGTATTGCCCGTCTGGGGCTCACGGCGCCGCTCGAGACGGCGCTCGCGTCCAAGGGAATTGGCGTTACGGTCTATGCCGAAACGCGTGCGAACCCCACGGTCTCAAACGTGGAGGAAGCGGCGTCCCTGTATCGCGAGAGCGCCTGCCAGGCCATTATCGGCTTTGGCGGCGGTTCGGCCATGGACTGCGCCAAGGGCGTGGGCGCGCGCATCGCGCAGCCAAAGAAGCCCATCAACAAGATGCGCGGCCTGTTGCGTATCCATCGTCGCCTGCCGCTGCTCATCGCCGTTCCCACCACGGCGGGCACGGGAAGCGAGGTCACGCTTGCAGCGGTAATTACCGACGACGAGACGCACTACAAGTATCCCATTAACGACTTTGTGCTGATCCCGCGCTTTGCGGTGCACGACCCCGAGTTTACGCGCGGCCTGCCCGCCTCCATTACGGGGCAAACGGGCATGGACGCCCTGACACATGCCGTCGAGGCCTTTATCGGGCGCAGCACCACGCCCTATACGCGCAAGATGGCGCGCCAGGCGGTGCAGCTCATCCACGACAATTTGCTCGAGGCCTATGAGTGCGGTGGCAACATGCGTGCGCGCCGCAATATGCTTTCGGCGGCGTATAAAGCGGGCGTTGCCTTTACGCGCTCTTATGTTGGATACGTCCATGCCATCGCGCACAGCCTGGGCGGGCGTTACGGGATTCCCCACGGCTTGGCCAACGCCATCATCCTGCCGCACATGCTTCGCGCCTATGGCGAAGCTGCTGCTCCCAAGCTCGCCGATCTCGCCCGCATGGCCGGCATTGCGCCGGCTAATGCGCTGGACAACGTGGCTGCTGAGGCCTTTATCGATTGGGTCGACCGCATGAACGCCGCCTTGGGCATACCCAAATATGTGACGGGCATTCGCCGCTCCGACATTCCTGAGATGGCGGCGCATGCCGATGCCGAGGCCAATCCCCTGTACCCCGTTCCGCTTTTAATGGACCGTTTGGAGCTCGAGCATATGTACGAGGTCGTTGCGGGTGGTATGTTTGAAGACGAGAACTAGGAGGGCCCATGAACACCGAGGAAATCGCGCGCATCGTTGCCGATCAGCGCGCCTATTTTAAGACGCACGCCACGTTTGATGTCGATGCTCGACGTCGTGCGCTCGTGAGTTTACGCGATGCGGTGCGGGCCCACGAGGCCGATATTGCCCATGCGCTCAAGACCGATTTGGGAAAGTCGCATGACGAGGCGTATATGTGCGAGATCGGCACCTCGCTTTCCGAGATTCGTTATCAGATTGCGCATGTGGCTCGATGGAGTCGCTCGCGCCTGCGTCCGTGTGACCTCGCCAACGCCGTGAGTGTGTGCAAGACGCAGTCCGTGCCCTATGGCGTCACACTCATCATGGCTCCGTGGAACTACCCGTTTTTACTGACGCTCGAGCCACTCGCCGGCGCCCTTGCCGCGGGCAATACCGTGGTCATCAAGCCGAGCGCCTATGCTCCGGCATCGAGCGCGGTGCTCAAGCAAATCTGTGAAGAGGCATTTGATCCGCGCTTGGTGACGGTCGTCGAAGGCGGGCGTGCCGAAAACGAAGCGTTGCTCGATGAGTGCTGGGACAAGATCTTCTTTACCGGTAGCGTTCCGGTCGGCAAGCTCGTCATGGAGCGTGCAAGTAAAAACCTCACACCCGTGACGCTTGAGCTGGGCGGAAAGAGTCCCTGCATCGTGGATGCGACGGCTAACTTGAAGGTCGCGGCACGCCGTATCGCCTTTGGTAAATGGCTCAACGTGGGGCAGACCTGCGTGGCGCCCGACTACCTGCTGGTCGATGCGCGCGTGCACGACGAGCTGCTGGACCTCATCAAGGAGGAGGCCCGCCGCATGTTTGGCGAGCATCCGCTCGACAATGAGAATTACGGTCATATTGTCAACGCCAAGCATTTCGCGCGCGTACGCGGGCTGATCGACCCCGACAAGGTTGTGCTGGGAGGTACCGCGCGCGAGTCGTCGCTCAAGATTGAACCGACGATTTTGGACGGCGTGGCGCCTGAGGACGCCGTAATGCAGGAGGAGATTTTCGGCCCCATCTTGCCGGTGCTGTCGTTTGAGAGCCTAGACGAGGCCGAGACGTTTATTACGGATCGTCCGACGCCGCTGGCCCTGTATATCTTTAGCCAAGACCGTGAGGTTCAGCAGCGCTTTGTGCGTTACGTGCCCTTTGGTGGTGGCTGTGTTAATGACACCATTATGCATTTGGCCACGAGCCATATGGGCTTTGGCGGCATGGGGGCGAGCGGTATGGGACAGTACCATGGACGCGAGAGCTTCGATACGTTTAGCCACAAGAAGAGCATCGTGAACAAGGCAACGTGGCTGGACGTGCCGTTCCGCTATGCCCCTTACGCAAGCTGGAAGCGCAAGTTCGTGCGCATGTTTGTGCATTAGAATCAGATGACATAGGGATAAACAAAGTGGCCGCCCCCGCGTAAGCGAAGACGGCCATTTCTCACGATGAAAACGTGTATCGGAGTTGGCAAGACCCGCTGCCACGGGTGCCATCCGTGTTCCCATCTTATCTGCAAGCGTTCCGTTGCGCAAGCGTTGCGGCAAACGATTGAAAGACGCAGACAGGATGAATTTGTGTCCGCACGGGCCCGTAGACTTCTCAACTACGTTGTGGATGCTCGCTAATCGGTAATGGAGGCGCACGTGTTTGATGACGATGACCTGTTCGATCTGACAGACGATCCGTTTGAGTGGGATATGCTACTCGATGACGATGAGTTGGAGCAGGACCGTAAGAAGCGGCAGGGCAAGAAGACGCGGGATGACGCTTCGAAAAAGCAGGACAAGCGTCGCCGAGGTCTGTTCGGCGGGCTCTTTGGGTGACTGTCTCATCGCCGCGTCTGTATACTAAACAGGTCTTATACGCGTTGCGAAATGAGGACAGAGACGATGATGTGGTTTACCGCCGACCTGCACCTGGGCGATACGAATATCTTGCACGACATGGATCGACCGTTTGATTCGGTCGAGGAGATGAACCGCAAGGTCATCGATGCCATCAATGAGTGCGTGGCTGTGGACGACCGCCTCTATATCTTGGGAGACTTTACCTATCGTTTGCCCCTGGCGGAGGCGGTGCGCCTGCGCGAGCGCATCGAATGTCAGAACGTAACGCTCATCCGCGGTAACCATGACGGCGACTGGGAAGATCCAGACGCGCCGCACATTTGGGATGAGGTGCGCGATTATCTGGAGGTCGCCCCCGGTTACGCGAAGGGCCATCGCCTGGTAATGAGCCATTACCCCATGCTCAGCTGGAACGGCAAGGCGCGTGGCGCCATCATGTTGCACGGGCATATCCACAGCAGGGGAGACCGCACCAACGCGCGCAACCGCGATCGCGAGCGCCCGGTTCTGCGCTACGACGTTGGCCTCGATGCCAACAACTACAAGCCCGTAAGCCGTGACCAAATCCTAGGCTTCTTTGGACTGTAGCTGTAAGTGCAGGTAGAATGAACGCGCCGCGCGGATGGTCTGTGCGGCGCGTTTCAGTAGGAGCGATGAATCCATGAGGGCTATCCAGCGCATTAACCATAACGCTGCCATCTGCGAAGACGGCGCGGGGCGTCAGCTTATCGCGCTGGGTCGCGGTATCGGCTTTGGCGATATGCCGCATGAGGTCGACCTGGATGTCATCACGCGTACCTTTTACGGCATTGATTCAAAGTACCTGGCGTTTATTGATGAGGTCGACCCCGAGGTGCTGGAGTTTTCTGCTCAGCTGGCTGATATCGCAACCGGACAGCTTTCGTACGAATTGAGCCCTAACCTCCCCATTACACTGGCGGACCATATCCAGTTTGCCATTAAGCGCGCCCGCGAACACATGGTGGTGTCGTTGCCGCTCGAGCGCGATCTGGAGCAGCTGCATCCCATCGAATACCGCTTGGGCGAGCTGGCTGTTCGCGGCATCCAGAAAAGCTTCCGTGTGCGTATGCCCCGAAGCGAGGCCGCGGGCATTGCCATGTCGATTGTCAACGCATCGGTTAAGCCGAGCGAGCGGCGCGTGCTTGCCGAGCGGCACGAGGAGCGACTGCTCGATATGACGGTCGCGATTATTCAAGAAGAGTTGGGTGTGACGGTCGATCGCTCGTCGTTCGCCTTTGCCCGCTTTGCCACTCATGTGCGCTATCTGCTCGACCGCGTGGCAAAGAAAGAGCCGATCGATACCGAGAACTCCGGTCTTTACGACGTGCTCGTGGAGCAGTATCCGGCGGCATCGCGTTGCGCTCACCGTGTCGACGATCTGATTCAAGAGACCTTTGGCGAGCCATTGGCCCAAGAGGAGCTCGTCTATCTGATCATGCATGTGAATCGCGTGGCTTCTGTCCACTCGGATAAATAGGCTCTCTGGTATTTCCTTTCCGTCATGGCGACCGTTCGCGGGTCGTTTGCTACCGTTCGTCGGTAATCTGAGCCGCAACGAACGCATCTGCCGCATATACTCGCCGTGTGTTGGGTGTTACTCACGGCGCAGCTCCGAGAGGCACTACCGATTCTGCCGAGACCATAATTGGGTCTCTGTCGGTTGTGCGCGGGGCTTTTTTCATGTCGATCCACCCGGGAATCACATGCAAATCAATCTCTTGCCAACTGGTATCGCGCGCTGCGCAGGCGCGAGCGGAATCGTGCGTCTTGGTGCCGTGAAGTCCCACGGCCTTTAGTTGGAAGAGAAGGGATTCGACATGGCTGTCGATAACAAGAAGATTGCCGAGGACGTGCTCGCTGCCGTCGGCGGCGCCTCCAATGTGACGAACGCGACGCACTGCATGACCCGCTTGCGTCTGAACCTCAAAGATCAGTCCATTCCCAATGATAATGAAGTTAAGAAGATCAAGGGTGTGCTGGGCGCACAGTGGTCTGGCGGCCAGTATCAGGTCATCATTGGCCAGAACGTGCCGAAGGTCTATGACGCCGCCATTGCGCTGGGCGTCAAGGGCGAAGGCTCCATTGACGAGAGCCTCGATGACGGCACCAAGGAGCCACTGACGGTCAAGACTGCGGGCAAGAAGGCCCTTAACTACCTGTCCAAGACAATGTGCATGACGATCCCCATTATCATGGGCGCCGCCATGTTCCGCACACTTGCCGTACTTTGCGGCGACGGCATGCTCGGTATCTGGTCTGCCGATTCTGACATCTACAACTTCTTCTACAACTGGATTTACAACGCCGGCTATTATTTCCTCCCTGTCTATCTGGGTTGGGCTGCCGCAAAGCAGCTCGGCTGCAGCCAGCCGCTCGGCATGATGCTCGGCGGCGTGCTCATTGCCCCCGAGTTCATGACGTTGGTCAACGCCGCTGCGGATTCTGGTGCTACGACCACGATGGTTTACGGCGTGCTCCCGGCTCAGCTGAACAACTATTCTGCGACCGTGCTCCCCATGCTGCTGTCTATGCCGGTGCTGATGGTCGTCGAGAAGTTCATGAAGAAGATCATCCCCGACATGCTCTCCACGGTGTTTGTGCCCGTGTGCACCATGGCTGTGATGACCCCCGTTTCCCTGTGCGCCCTAGCTCCGATTGGTTCCATTCTGGGCGACCTGGTCGGCAACTTTATGTTCGGCCTCGGAAACGCTGGCGGCATCGTCACAATCCTCTCCCTCGTCGCCATTGCCGCGCTTTGGGAGTTCCTGGTTATGACCGGTATGCACCAGGTTCTGATTGCCCTCGGCATTGTGCAGGTGCTCACCTCAGGGTCTGACTCCTGCGTTATGGTCGCGGGTGCTATCGCTCAGTTCGCCACGTGGGGCATGGCCTTCGGTGCCTTCCTGCGCCTTAAGGAGGTCGACGAAAAGGGCGCTATGCTTGGTTTCTCGCTCTCCGGCATTGTCGGTGGCGTGACGGAGCCCGCGCTGTATGGCTGCGGCTTTAAGTATACTCGCTGCCTGGGTGCCATGGTCGCGGGCGGCGCTATCGGCGGCCTGATCGCGGCTCTCACTAATGTGACCACGTATGTTTTGGGCGCAACTAATATCCTTGGTATTACAGGTTATGTTGCAGGCGGAACTGCTAATCTCGTATGGGGCTGCGTTGCATCGGGCACTGCATTTGTTGCCGCCGCTGCCATCGCCTACTTCTTTGGCTTTACCAAGGAGCAGCTCGACGAAGACGCTGCTGCCGCCAAAGCCTAAAGCATCCGTTCGGTAGGACAATTATCTGGGGCACTTGGCTGCGCTTCAAGTGTCCCTTTCCGTAGATGGGGGTCAATATGAAGCAATTGCTCATTCGTGCCGATGATATCGGTTATTCGTATGCCGTTAACCTGGGGATTGCCCGCAGTATCAATGAGGGCCTGGTGCGCTCGGCGGGACTTATGCCCAATATGCCCGAGGCCGAGCGTGGCTGGTCGCTCGTGGCGGATGCCGGCATTGCGGTGGGTCAGCATACCAACGTGTGCCTGGGCAAGCCGTGTGCCGACCCGGCGCTCATTCCGAGCATGCTCAACGAGAATGATGAGTTCCATAGCAGCCGTACCTTCCGCGATCATTTTAAGCGCGGCGAGGAGTTGATAGACTTCGACGAGGCCTGCATCGAGATCCGCGCGCAGCATGACCGCTTTGTCGAGATCGTGGGCCGCGAGCCCGATTACTTTGAGGCCCATGCCGTCATGAGCAAAAACCTTAACCGAGCGATCTCGGCGGTTGCTCAGGAGCTGGGCCTTAAGGAGCAAAAGGCGAGCTTCGACCCCGCGGCTGTGGTGCATTGCGGAGATACTGATCTGCGCATGGTGATGCGCTCGATGGAGCCGGGCTACGAGCCCAAAGAGGCAATCATGCAGACGGTTCGCGGGATGGTGGACGGCGAGACGGTCGTCTTTGTGTGCCATCCGGGTTATCTCGATCGTTTTATCCTGGAGAACAGCTCGCTCACGACCGATCGTACCAAGGAAGTCGATGCACTGATCGACCCCGAGCTTCGCGCTTGGCTCGAGTCTCAATCCGATCTTCGCCTGATCGACTACCGCGACCTGTAAGGACCCAAGTCACCACAAAGGGGACAGTCGCCTTTGTGGTGGTTCTGGCGCCGTTGCCATTATGGCAGCGGCGCCTTTTTTGTCCGTGCGGCGCGGTAGAGTGTAGGCGGTTGAAATTTGCGTCCATCGAGGAGCTGCTATGAACGAGATCAAGTGCCCGCATTGTGGCGAAGTTTTTAAGGTCGATGCGTCCGGCTATGCGGATATCGTCAAGCAGGTGCGCGATGCCGAGTTCTCGCGCGACCTGGATGAGCGCGTGAAGGCGGTCCAGCGCGAGGGCGAGCAGGCACTGGAGCTTGAGCGCTCGCGCTCGACGGCTGCTTTGCAAAAGGCAGAGTCTCAGCGCGACGCTCAGCTTGTCGAGCAGAAGAACGCTGCAGCTCAGCAGCTGGCACAAGAGGTTGCCAAGCGCGACGCTGAGCTTGCCGAGCTGCGCGCCAAGCTCGAAGGCGCTGCCGCAGAGCGCGAGAGTGCAAGTCAGCGCGCGGCGGTTGAGGCTCGTTCCGATGCTCAAAAGGAGAATGCCGAGCTTCAGCGCGAGATCGACAATTTACGTGCGCAGTTGGAGCGCAAAGATGATGAAGCCAGGCTTGCCGAGGCGGCGGCACGCAATGCTGCTCAAAACGACCTGTCCGCGCGCGACGCTCAGATTGCCGAGCTGCAGGCCAGGATCGCCGCGGCGGACAAGGCCCAGGAGATGGCGCTTGCCGCTGCCGCGGCAGAGTCGCAGCGTGAGCTCGATGCCGCTCGCAGCGAGGCCGAGCGCGCGCTTACTGACTATCGCGCGAAGGTGCAAGAGAAGTTTTCCGCCGCAAAGGCTCAGTCCGAGCAAGAGGCCGAGGGCCTGCGTGCCCAGCTGCGCGAGCAGGAACTGATGGCAAAAATGAACCTGTCAGAGGCGGTCGCCGCGGCGGAGCGAGAGCGCGATGAGGCACGTGCCAAACTGACGAGCGAGCTGGCGGTGCGCGATTCTCGCGAGGAGCAAGCCAAGGCGGCACACGAGCTCGAGCTTGCGCAGGCCAAGCGCGCGAGCGATGACCTGATTCGCTACAAGGATGAAGAGATTGAGCGCCTTAAGGACATGAAGGTTCGCCTGTCCACCAAGATGGTGGGCGAGTCGCTCGAGCAGCACTGCGAGACCGAGTTTAACCGTCTGCGCATGACGGCGTTTCCCAATGCGTACTTCGAGAAAGATAACGATGCATCCGAGGGCACCAAGGGAGACTTCATTTTCCGTGAGCGCGACGCGAGCGGCAACGAGGTCATTTCGATTATGTTCGAGATGAAAAACGAGAACGACGAGACCGCGACCAAGCATAAAAACGAGGACTTCTTTAAGAAACTCGATCACGATCGTCGCCAGAAAGGCTGTGAGTACGCGGTGCTCTGCACGCTGCTCGAGCCCGAGAGCGAGCTTTACAACGCGGGAATCGTGGACGTGAGCTATCGCTACGAGAAGATGTATGTGATCCGCCCGCAGTTCTTCATTCCCATCATTACGCTGCTACGCAATGCCGCCATGGGTTCGCTTCGCTATAAGCAGGAGCTGGCGGAGTACAAGCAGCAGAATATCGATGTCACGAACTTCGAAGCCAAGATGGAGAAGTTCAAGAACGATTTCGGCCGCAACTACGAGATCGCGAGCCGCAAGTTCCAAACGGCAATCGATGAGATCGACAAGACGATTAGCCATCTGCAGAAAACCAAGGAGGCGTTGCTGTCCTCCGAGAACAATCTGCGCCTTGCCAACAAGAAAGCCGACGATCTTACCATTCGCAAGCTCACGTGGGGCAACAAGACCATGAAAGCAGCGTTTGACGAGGCGCGCGGGGCCGCGACAGAGACGAACGATGAGCCAGCCGAGGCGGATTCGTATGAGGTCGAGGATGCCGAGTAGGGGATAGCGTATCGCGCAAAAAGCGGGGCCGCTGGCGATGTTGCCAGCGACCCCGCTTTGTTTCGTCCCATTGCGCCCGGCTAGTCCTCGAGCAGGTCCTCGATAAAGCCGACACGGTAGTTCTTGAAGATTACCTCGCCGCCGTCTTGCGTGGCGTCCAGATCGACATCGCCCATGATGCCAAAATCGTGGTCGCCATCCTCGTCAGCAAAGATCTGGTGCACGTGCCATACGTGCGCGGTCTTCTCGTCGGACTCGTCGATGGAAAACATCGCGGCGCTGCGGGCATCTCCGTCGGTGAGGATTTCCTCGTGCTGCTCGTGGTAAGCGTCGAGTGCTTTTTGCCAGCGGATCTCGCTCATGCCCCAGTCGTCGTCGAGCTCGCCCAGGTCGCGAACGTGCTCGCGGGCGGCAAGGGTCACGCGGCGGAAGAGCGCGTTGCGCACCAACAGCGTGCAGCCGCGGCGGTCCGCCACGACCTCGTCGATGCCCTGCGGCGGCGCAGCATCGAGGGCTGCCGGGTTGCCGGCGTTCTCCCACTCGTCCACCAGGCTCGAGTCCACCGAGCGCACCACAAAGCCGAGCCACGAGATAATGTCGCGCAGACGCTCGTCGCGCTTCTCGATGGGCACGGTGCGGTCGAGCGAACGGTAGGCCTCTGCCAGGTAACGCAGCAAAATGCCCTCGGAACGGGCGATGCCGAGCTTTTGAATGTAACCCTTAAAATCGCTCGCGCTTTCCAGCATATCGCGCAGGACGCTTTTGGGAGAGAGCTGGTAGTCGTTTGCCCAGGGCACTTCCTGGCAGTACTTGTCGAAGGCGGCGTCGAGCAAGTCCTCGAGCGGTTTTTCGTAGGTGACATCCTGGATACGCTCCAGGCGTTCCTCATATTCGACGCCGTCAGCCTTCATTTCGGCCATCGCGCGGTCGCGCGCTGCGCGCTCCTGAGCGCGCAGCACCTGCTTGGGATCCTCGAGCGTTGCCTCGACCATCGAGATCAGGTCCATGGTATAGGTCTCGCTCTCGGGATCGAGCAGCTCCAACGCGGCAAGCAAAAACGGCGAGAGCGGCTGGTCGAGCGCAAAGTCCTCGGGCAGGTCGACCGTCAGTGCGTAGTCGATGTCCGGCGCGGCGTCAGCCGGAGCGTCGGGTGCGGGCGGCACCTCGGTGCGCACGACGACGCCGGAATCGATGAGCGTGGCGAAGATCTCGTCGGCACGAACCTCGAGCTTAGCCTTTTCCTCGGGGGTCTGCAGGCTCGTCTCGATGAGGTCGTGTACGCGGGCTCGGGCATCGCCACCCTGCTCGACCACGCTAATCACCATGGAGTGCGTGATGCGCAGGCGCGGCTTGAGTGTCTCGGGCTGCGTCTCGATCAGGCGCTCGAACGTCTGCTTGTTCCAGGTGACAAAGCCCTCGGGGGCCTTCTTCTTTTTAATCTTGCGGAGCTTTTTGGGGTCGTCGCCCGCCTTGGCCATAAGCTTGGCATTCTCGATCTCGTGCTCGGGTGCCTCGGCGATGACCATGCCCTCGGTATCGAAGCCCGAGCGGCCGGCACGACCGGCAATCTGATGGAACTCGCGGGCGCGCAGACGACGCATCTTATAGCCATCGAACTTGGTGAGCGCGGTGAGCACCACGGTGTGGATGGGCACGTTGATACCGACGCCGAGCGTATCGGTGCCGCAGATGACGGGTAGCAGGCCCTGCTGCGCCAAGCGCTCGACCAGCAGGCGGTAGCGCGGCAACATGCCAGCATGGTGCACGCCGACGCCGCATCCGAGCAAGCGCTTGAGGATTTTGCCGAAGGCCGTCGAGAAGCTCGTGCCCTTGGCCGCCTCCTTGATGGCCTCGCGCTGCTCCTTGTTGGCAATGCCAAAATTGGCGAGCGACTGTGCCGTCGCAAGTGCGGCATCCTGGCTAAAGTGCACGATATAGAGTGGGGCCTCGTCGCGGCGCATGGCGAGCTCGACCGTGCCCTCGAGGGAGGTCGTCACATAGTCGTAACTCAGCGGAACAGGACGCGGGGCGTCGACGACCAAGTCGCAAGCAGCGCCGGTGTGCTCCTCGAGTGAGGCGGCGATGGCAGTGACATCGCCGAGCGTGGCGCTCATGAGCATGAATTGCGTGTGAGGCAGGGTGAGCAGCGGCACCTGCCAGGCCCAACCGCGATCGGGGTCGGCAAAGTAGTGGAACTCGTCCATGGCGACGCAGCCAACATCGGCATCTTCGCCCTCGCGTAGTGCGTCGTTGGCGAGGATTTCTGCCGTACAGCAGATGACGGGCGCCTTGGTGTTGATATGCGTGTCGCCGGTGATCATACCGACGTTATCGCGGCCGAGCACCTGCACAAGGTCGAAAAACTTCTCGCTGACCAGAGCCTTGATGGGGGCCGTGTAATAGCAGCGTTTGCCCTGTGCCATGCCCATAAAGAGCATGCCCAGCGCGACAAGCGACTTGCCCGATCCGGTCGGCGTGCCCAGAATGACGTGATCGCCGGCGGCTAGATCCATGAGGGCCTCTTCCTGGTGGTCCCACAGCTCAATACCGCGATCGCTCGTCCATTCAAAGAAGCGCTCGAAGGCCTGGTCGGGCGTGAGCCACGGTTCGGGCTCGCTGCCGTCCTCGGGCTCCCACCAGGTGGGGGAGAGCGCACCGAGTGAGCCGAATTCGGCTTCGGTTCCCGTGCCGCCCGAGAATGAACTGGCGGCTCCGGCACCGGGGACGGTGCTGGCGGCGATATCTGTCGTGGTCTGTGCCATGTGTTTGCTTTCTCTCGCGATTGTCCGCCAACTATTATGGCGTAGCGTCGCATCGATGCGTTCGCAGGCAAGAAAATGCAGGAAATGGGCGTTCTGCCCAGCCGTTTAGTGTAGTCGCTAGCCAAGTGAGTAGACTTTTTGCGATATTGCGAGCACATGACTTTTGCGCAAGGGTTCTACCTGCGGTTTTATGTTTCGCTATGCGGGCTGTGCCTGGCTATTGCAAAAAAGTCTACTCACTTAGGTTTGAGGGCCGTTCGCTGGCGCCAATTTGCGCTTGTTTGCCGACGCCGCGACCATCAGAAGCCCCTAGGACTCTTGCGGCAGGCGCTTCTTGCCTTTGCGGGCGCGGTTTCTAAAGTTCTCGACGGCCTCTTCCATGCCCAGAGGTACATAGGTGAGCTCATCGAGGTTTTCGGGCAGGTAGCAGGCAAGGCTTTGCTCCTGCGCGCGGCCCGCCGCGAGCTGTTCATTGCTGGGCTGCGCGCCGGGTGTGGCGCAAATGCCATAGACGACGGCACCCATCTCGCGCGTGCGGCATTCGTACTCGGTCTCGGGATGCTCGGGATGGTCGCGGCGGACGTCGTCGCTTACCCAAAGCGTGTCGTAGCCGGCCGCGGCAAACTGCCCCAGGGCGTAGTCGCGCAATGGCTTACTGTCGGTTCGCAGTGTGACGGTGGCGCCGGCTGAAAAGAGCGGGCGGTAGAGCATCAGATGGTCGACATGGACGAGTCGTTTTTTGGCGTACTTGGCCTTGGGCTGCGGCGTGGGAAAGTTAATGGTAATGGCATCGAGCTCGCCTGCGGCAAACAGCTGCGGCAGCGATGCGGCGCCTCGGGGCAGGACGAGTGCGTTGGACAGCTCCTGCTCGCAGATTTTCTGTGCGGCATAGGCGATGCAGATGGGCTCCTGGTCCATACCGATAAAGAGGGTGTTTGGCTCGTGGGCCGCGCGCTCTACAAGGTACGTTCCCTTGCCACAGCCAAGATCCAGGTGAAGGTGTTCGAAGGGCTTGCTGCCAACTGGCGCGCAAGCCTCGCGCCAATCTCCGGCATAGGCCTCGGGGTTCGTCTCAATCGCATCGGCGTAGCGCTCCAGGCGCTCCTCGAGCACAAAGTTCTTAGGCGTGCGAACGTGGACGGCTCCCATGAGGCTCCTTGATCATGAGTATGGAACGCATGGCAGCACGTTCCATCAATGGGTTGAAAAGGGTGGGGCATAGCTTGCCCGAAAGTTGCGGTGCGGCTCGGCGTCAAGTCGCCGATGCCTACAGGCGCTTGAGAATCACGTAACGGTTGAGCTCGCCGCTGCGACCGTCGGCATGGAAGCGCTCAAGCTCGCGCACGGGGACCTCGCCGCTCTTGTAGAATGTGCGCACGCCGCGCACCAGGTCGGTGATCTGCTGATCGTCAAAGTGATGGCAATAGCGGTAGGCGTGGCGGTCGTTTTGCCAGCCAATGAGGTGGTCGCCGGCTTCAAACTGCGCGGAATCGTAACTTTCAAACGGCGGGGTGAGCTCGGCGCGGGCTTCGGCGCGAACGGCCTTGCGCGCCATGCGCTCGTCGTTCATAAACTCCCAAAAGCTGATGGCGATGATGCCGCCTGGGCGCGTCTGGCGCACCAGGGCGTCGAGCACGCGTACGCGGTACTCGCACGACGGCACGTGGTGCATAAAGCCAAAGCAGACCGAGATGTCGGCGAGCGGGGCGTCGAAAAGCACGTCGGGTGTCTCGGCGGGGTTGAGCTTCATGAGGGCATCGAGTACGTCGAGTTCCTGGAAGTGCAGGTTGGGAATGCGCAGGGCGTGACCGTGCGCATCGATAGCCAAATCCTGACACGAGTCAACACCATAGAACTCAAACGGGCAACTGGCGTCTGCCGAGGGGTTTGCGCCGTCGACGCCCTTGGCGGAAAGTGCGCCGCCGGCGGCAAAGTTCTCGAATCGCATGTTGCCGCAGGCAAGATCGAAGACGCGGACGGGATGCTCGATCGTGGCGACGTCGAGCTGCTCGAGCGCTATGTCCATGGTGCGTACCCAGCCGGGCCACGGTGCCTGGCGCGTATCGGAGAAGGAGGCGGAGTGCTCGCGATAGAACGTATTGTTGAGCTGAATGAGCGATGAGGCGAAATCGCGGTTCACGGCGCGGAACTCCCTCCGTTGGCGGTGCGGAATAAACAGTACGACCATACTACCGTTAACGCCGCAACGGGGACAACCGAGCTGCGGGTCATTGCTTTGTTTGGACACATTTCCGCAGCTCATATATGCCCGCAACCGCCGGTTGTCAAAAATCTCACTAGAATAGGTGGCATGCTTTTGGCGGTGGCGGATAGATTTTTAACTGTGCAAGGCGCCTTAAGAACAAAAACGGTCCGGCGGCACGGCTGGCATCGCATAGGAGGAACCATGAATGTAGAAACTGCGCAGCGGCTCGCCGACCTTCGTCGCAGCAAGGGTTTTAGCCAAGAAGGGCTGGCGCGAAAGCTGGGGCTGTCGCGCCAGGCGGTCAGTAAATGGGAGCGTGCGGAGAGCTCGCCCGATACCGAGAACCTGATCTCGCTCGCAAAACTCTATGGCGTGAGTTTGGATGAGCTCCTTAATCCGAGCGATGAGATCGAGGACGATATCGAGTTTGAGAACGAGGACCGCGCCCGTCAGCGCGAGGCCGAGGCAGCGGAGCGCGCCCGTACCCATGAGGCAGCGGCACGTGCTACCGAGGCGGCAACACAGGCGAGTGATGCCGCCGCCAAGGCGGCGCAAGCGGCAAGCTGGAGCGCGCAGGCCGCCAATGCCGCTACGGCGCAGGTGACGAGTGGCGGCGCAGCTGGCTCGACTCCGGTGAAAGGTCCGTTCCAGTCGTTTCCGTATTGGGCCGTGTGCTGGCTGCTGTTCTTTTTGCTGATGTTCCTGTTTGGTGGCTCCTTTGCCGCGCTGATCTTCTTTACAATCCCCATCTATCACTGGGTGGCGCGTGCGCTCGATGGCGATTGGGCACGCGGGGATATTCAGGTTGGTCCGGCGCCGGAGGCGGCTAAGGCTCAGGATGTTTCCGCTGCGGTTGATACTGACGTGGCTTCCTCGACCGCCGCTGAGCCGAGCGCCAAAGAAGGTGATGAATGATGAAGCTCTCGCATGAGTCCAAGGTCCGCCTGGGCGTCGGTATCGGAGCGTTCGTGCTCATCATCGGGCTTATCTTTGGCACTTCGCGGATATTGTTTCATTTTGATGGCCCGTGGGATCTCGGCGATATTGCATCCGGTTTGTCCGGTATGGACGATGTGGTTGACGGGGACGATTCTTTGGATGGCGGTAACTATTCCGCTCAGTCTCGGCAGCTTTCGAGCGAAACGTTTGATGCCGACTCATTCCAGTCCCTTGACCTGGATGTGACATCGGGTGAGGTTGAGATCAAGTGCGTTTCCGGCGGGCAGGTGCGTGTCATCGAGAGCGGTCGTGTTGCAAAGGGGGTAGCTACCTACGATGCTGCCACTCAGAATCTGGCCGAGGTTAAGGGTTCTGCGCTCAAGATTCGCCAGTTCGATTGCGATGACGAGCGCGCCATTGACCGCACGGTTACCGTCGAACTGCCGCGCGAAGTTGCCGATAACATGGTGGGCATTACAGCGAATGTAGGATCGGGCGATCTGACGGTCACGGACATTGCGTGTCATGACCTCAACTTGACTTTGGACTCGGGAGACATCGAGTTTGCGGGCACCGTAACCGACACCTTGGATGCCGAGGTCGGTTCGGGCGATGTGGCGTTCGAGCTCTACCAGGCCCCCGCGAAGTCGATGGACGTAAGCGTGGGCTCGGGCGATGTGGAGATATCGGTTCCGAACTCTACGGGCTTTAAGGCGAGCCTCACCGTGGGCAGCGGTGACTTTGAGAGCGATTTCCTTCCGCTTGGCTACGATGGCGAGACCATATTGAATGCTGAATTCGACAACGGTGACAAGTCTGCAACGTATCGTTTTAAGGTCGGTTCGGGCGACATGTCGTTCGAATCGGTGTGACATGCGGTTTTCGGAGATCGGTGCATATAGGCATGCTCTTTGATGGAGGCGCCGGGGCCGTGACTGGCTCCGGCGCCTTTGCCTTTACAATGGGGGCATGGAACAGATTATTTTGAACATACTCGAGGCTCTGCGTCGCGGCGAGACCGTGGACGACAAGGCACTCGTCAAGCTGATACATGCCGAGGCGCGCCGTGAGGGCGCCGACAAACGCGATTTGGCCAAGCGCCGCCTGCTGCCGTTTTACCAGCGGGTGAAGCGCGAGGAGCCGGCTCGTTGGGCTGGATGGAATGTCGATGCCGATCTGGAACGCCAACTGCTGCAGGTGCTGCGTATGAAGCCGCGCCGAACGGCCTCGGGCGTGGCGACCATTACCGTCATCACCAAGCCCTGGCCATGCTCGGGCGATTGCCTGTTTTGCCCCAACGATCTGCGCATGCCCAAAAGCTACCTGCACGCCGAGCCGGCGTGCGCCCGTGCGGAGCAAAACTGCTTCGATCCGTATCTGCAGGTGAGCGCCCGTTTGACGGCGCTTTCGCAGATGGGGCATGCGACCGACAAGATCGAGCTCATCGTGCTCGGCGGTACCTGGAGCGACTATTCGCAAGGGTATCAGGCATGGTTTATGTCGGAGCTCTTCCGTGCGCTCAATGATGATGCGGTGGCGGGCGTGGCGGCAAACCCCATGTTGGCGCGTCCGGGCATCAGCCGTGCCGAGGCGGGGCGCCTGCTCGATGACGCTCCCGCCGATGCCCTGCCGCCGGTGGTAACAGAGCGCCGCGAGCGCTATCGGGCTGCCGGCATTGCGACAGACGAGGCCAAGCTCGCTGCCGGCGTTGCCGACGAGCAGGAGCGTGTGGATGTTGCCGTGGGCGGCTATAACCGCGCGGTGCGTCGTCTGTACGGCCCCGGTACGCCGTGGGGCGAGGTCACCGAGTGGCAGACGGCAACGATGGAGGAGCTCGAGCGTCAGCAGCGCATCAACGAGACGGCGAAGCATCGCGTGGTGGGACTCGTTATCGAGACGCGCCCCGATGCCGTAACGCCGCAGGCCCTCACGCTTATCCGCCGTCTGGGCTGCACCAAGATTCAGATGGGTATCCAGAGCCTCGACCAGCATTTGCTCGATATCAACGAGCGTCGCATTTCGGTGGCGCAGATCGAGCGGGCGTTTTCGCTTGCGCGCCTGTTTGGCTTTAAGATCCACGCGCATTTTATGCTCAACTTGCTGGGCGCCACGCCCGAGGGGGACAAGCGCGACTACGAGCGCTTTATGACCGAAGGGGCCTTTATGCCCGACGAGGTCAAGGTTTACCCGTGTGCGCTCATCGAGGGCTCGCGTCTGGTGGGCTGCTATGAGCGTGGCGAGTGGCGCCCCTATACCGAGGAAGAGCTGCTCGATGTGCTGGCCGACGACATCGTGGTGACGCCGGCGTTCTGCCGCATCAGCCGTATGATTCGCGACTTTAGCTCCGACGACATCATGGTGGGCAACAAGAAGCCCAACCTACGTCAGCTCGTCGAGAACCGCCTGGCTGCTCGGGGTGACGGTGCGACGGTGCGTGAGATTCGCTATCGCGAGATCAGCACGGCGGGTGCCGACCTGGACGAGTTGACCCTTGATGAGGAAGTGGCGTACGAGACGCCGGTGACTTACGAGCACTTTTTGCAATGGGTGACGCCGCGGGGCAAGATCGCGGGCTTTTTGCGGTTGTCGCTGCCCGATCGCGCTTTTGTTGCCGCGCATGTGGACGAGCTGCCGACGACGCCGGACGAGGCGATGATTCGCGAGGTGCACGTGTACGGTATGGCGGCGCGCGTGGGCGACCAGGGTCAGGCGGCGCAGCACCATGGATTGGGACGTTTGCTCGTGGAGCGTGCGTGCCAGATAGCTCGGGATGCCGGTTATACGCACATCAACGTGATCAGCGCGATTGGTACGCGCGAGTACTATCGCCATCTTGGGTTTTATGACCATGGACTCTATCTGCAGAAGGAGCTCTAGATGAACAAGCCAAGTGTTTCTGCCGGCGTCGTTGCCGGCGTTGCCCTGGGAGCCGCGGCGCTTGGTGCGGCCGCCGTCGCTGTTCGCGCTGCCTGTTTGCAGGTCGCGAGGACCCGCAACGGGCTGGCGCGGGTGAAGCGCATGCACAATGAGGGCGGTGACGAGGTCCGTGTGCTCGTGCAGGGCGGCGTCTACCAAAGCGCGAGCTATGTTGGCGATCGTTGGGCGGAGCCGGCCTTTGCGTACTATCGTGCATTTGACGATGTGTTTGAGGCCGAGGATGCAATGCGCGACGCTTATGGTCACGGCATCGACCGCATGCTTATGCTCGGCGGCGGTGGGTTTTCCTATCCCAAGTTTGCACTGTTGTCGCATGAGGGCTTGCGTATGGACGTCATCGAGTATGACGGAGAGATAACGCGCTTGGCGCGCCGTTGGTTCTATCTGGATGAACTGGAGCACACGGTGGGCGATCGCCTGCGGGTGATTACCGCCGAGGCTCGCTCGTATCTGGGTGTGACGAGCGTGGGCCATCGTCGCTACGACGTCGTTGTGAGCGACTGCTTTGGCGGTGCCGAGCCTGTGCGCGAGCTGGCGACCGTTGAGGCGCTGCGCCTGGTGCGGGGCAGCCTGAATGCCGGCGGCATCTACGTTGCCAATATCGTGAGCGCAAACGAGGGGAGCGATGTGACGTTCCTGCGCGATTGCGTTGCCACGGCACTTGAGGTGTTCAACCGCGCTTGGGTGGCGCCTTGTGGCGATACGGAGTTCGGCGGCGAGGAGAACTACCTGCTCATCGCCAGCGACGGCGACTACGCCTTTGCCGAAGCCGTGCCCTTCGACACCGACTTCCTCGGCACCGTCCTTCACGACAAGTAAGTCTCCCCGTCCCAAAAAAGACTGGTCTTAGGCGTGGTCGCGCCAGCCGAGAACGCGCTGCTTCATACCCTCGATGTCGAGCACGCCTTCGGCAAAGCCCTTGCGCACGAGCTCTTCGGGAACAAACTCGTCGTAGCGGTCAAAGTAAGGCACCTCGCCAGGATAGACGAGCTCGATGGGATCGAAGTCCTTTTCGGCCTCGGCGGCGAGCACCTCAAAGAACGTCTCCTCGTCGGCCTTCATCTTAAACTGCATAAAGTACGGGCGTGACGGATCGAGCCCGCGAAGGCCCAGCTCCGCGGCACATTTAATCTTGAGCATGCGCTCGAGCGCCAAAAAGGCGTAGCTGCCCAGCCAGGGGAAGAGCACCCAGGTATCGCCGCCCAGGTTAATGAGCGGCTTGGTTCCCGCCCCCGAAATCTCGGCGGTATGACGAGCCTGCGCCAAGCGGGCCCGTGCGTTACCCATAAGGTACGGATATGTCGCGTGCTCGTTGAGCGCCTTGCGCATGCGCTCGAGCACATGCGTGTTAATGTCGCCGGGGCAGTCGCCAAAGTAGGCCGGCACCCGGCCCTTGACCTGCGTGGCAAAGACAGTGTGGCGCTTCCAGTCCACTTCCTCGACAATCCAACAGTGTCCGGCGATGGCGATGCGCTCACCGGGCGGGGGCGGATTAACGATCGTGCCCAGCTCGGCCGATTCGCTCCGGACGGTAAACTCCTCGTTTTCCTGGAACACGGCGTAGAACTTAAAGTTGTTGATGATGCGCTCGCCCGCGAGACCCACGATGAGCCCGCCACCTTCGGTGACCTGGATATGGTCGATCTTAATGAGGTGACGTAGCAGCACGCGGTAATCGTCTGCCGAGACACGGTGGAAATAGCTGAGCGTGAGCACGCGCTGGGCAAGTTCGGCCGGCGTGAGCTCGCCGGTGCTGGTGAGGGTCGACATAGTCTGGTGATAGAGCAGGCTGTAGGGGAGACGATCGAGCTTGGGTGGCTCGACCCACTTTTCCTCGCGATAGAGTTGTACGAGCGCGATACCCTGCAGGAGCTTCCAGGGAATGGTTTCGGGCATCATCGTGCGCGGCTCGGGCTCTTCCTCGCGCATGACAAACCACATCTCGGGCGGAAGATCGCGACGGCCCGTGCGCCCCATGCGCTGCAAAAAGGAGCTAACGGTAAACGGCGCGTCAATCTGGAAGGCGCGCTCCAGGCGGCCGATATCGATACCGAGCTCCAACGTAGAGGTGGTGACGGTTGTCTGCGTCTGCTCCTCGTCGCGCATGAGCTCCTCGGCCGTCTCGCGTAGCGATGCCGAAAGATTGCCGTGATGGATTAGAAAGCGGTCGGGCTCGTGCCGGCTCTCGCAGTAGCTGCGCAGCATGGAGCACACGGCCTCTGCCTCCTCGCGCGAGTTGGCAAAGACCAGGCATTTGCGGCCGCGCGTATGCTCAAAGATATAGCCCATGCCGGGGTCGGCGTTGTCGGGCGCCGTGTCGGTGGGGTTGAGAAGCGCCTGCTCGGTCGCTCGTGGGATGTCGACTTCGCCCTCGGGGGCCGAGGAAGTGCGACGGTCTTTGGGAGCGGCCTTGCCCCGCGCCTGCTCACGACGTTGACGGTGTTCTTCCTGTGTAAGCTGTCCGCTGTGGCACATGTCTTGTCCGGATGCGGGCAGCGCCGCGGGCGCCGCCGTCTCAATACGCTCGCAAGCAAGCACCTCGGCTTCTTGTGGACCTGTGCCTACGAATCCTCGTTGCTGAGCCTGGGGGCCCGAGTTGTAGAAGTGCTCCATGGAGATGCGCCACACGCGGTGCGGTTCCTCAAAGCGGGGGATAACGCAGTCGCGCCCCGTTCCCTGCGAGAGAAAGGCGCCCGTGCGCTCGGGGTCGCCGATGGTGGCCGAAAGGCCAATGCGGCGGGGCTGCACGCCTGCCATGCGCGAGAGGCGCTCGATAAGACAGAGCGTCTGCCCGCCGCGGTCGCCGCGCATGAGCGAATGGACTTCGTCGATAACCACATAGCGCAGGTCGCAAAACATGCGCGGGATCGCCATGTGCTTATGGATCAGGAGCGCCTCGAGCGACTCGGGCGTAATCTGTAGGATGCCGCTCGGTTTTTTGATGAGTTTGGCCTTGTGTGATTGCGAGACATCGCCATGCCAGTGCCAGACGGGGATATCGGCTTCTTCGCACAGGTCGTTGAGGCGGACGAATTGGTCGTTGATGAGCGCCTTGAGGGGGCCAATGTAGAGGGCGCCCACGCTTGCGGGCGGGTTCTCCCAAAACTCGGTCAGGATGGGAAAGAAGGCTGCCTCGGTTTTGCCGGAAGCCGTGGATGCCGTCAGGAGCACATTATCTTGCGTGTTAAAGATGGCATCAGCTGCTGCAACCTGGATAGAGCGTAGGCTCTCCCAATCGTGGGAGTAGATGAAGTCTTGGATAAACGGGGCGTAGCGGTCAAAGGCGTTCACGGGGCCTCCTTTCAACAACGAATCTCTCAACGCGGCTGGCAACGGCTTGCTGCATTACTGCTTCAACGTTTGCCCAGATAAAACCTGCCAAAATAAACCTGTCCCTTTTTGGTAGGTTAGATGGTGAACTCGGCGAAGTTGCGGTCGCCGCCTGCGGCGCCGGTGTCGTCTGTTGCGGCTGCCAGCGCCAGCGCGTCGCCACCGACGCTTTGCAGTAACTCGGCCACGTTAGCATCTGGGTTTTGACACAGGATATCGAGCAGTTCGATAAAGTCGCGGATGACCTCGCGGGGCGTCAGATGCGTGTCGGCCCCCACGCGGCCAAACTCAATCTTGAGGAAGTCCACCAAGTCGTTCTCGGTAAGCGTGGGCGTCCAGCCAAAGTAGCCGGCGTGAATTTGCATGAGCTTTTCGATGAGCACCAGCAGCTCCTAGTAGGTGAGCGGCTGCAGGCGGATGATGGGCGCGAGCATGTCTTTGAGATCGTCGCGCGCAAAACGGCCCTGAGCGAGACGGCTGCGCAGGGCCTCGTAGGAAAAGACGCCGCGGCGGCGGTCCTCGATAGAGGTCGGCGTGCCGCCCATGATCACGCCCAGGTACTGCGCTTTGCCCTGGAGCGTGTCGTTGTACATGGTCAGGATCTTCTCGTAGTTATATTGGCGCGTGATCGCGTTGGGAATCTTGTACAGATTCACGAGCTCGTCGATGAGCACCAGCATGCCCTTGTAGCCGCTGCAGACCAAAAAGCGCGCAATGAGCTTAACGTAGTCGTACCAGTCGTCGTCGCTGATGATGGTCGAGGAGCCTAGTTCGGCGCGCGCCTCGCTCTTGGTGCGGTACTCGCCGCGAATCCATTTGGTCACGCGGCTCATGGCGTCTTCGTCACCCTCCGAGACGGTCGTGCGATAACGGCGGAGCATGCGGACAAAGTCAAAGCCGTGGACCATCTCCTCGAGCGGGGCCAGTTGGGCATTGACGACCGACTCGTCGACGTCGGCACATGAGGCGACCCAGCGATCTAGGATAAGGTTGAGCGCACCGCCCTCGGGGCGCGTCTTGGTCGATATGTTGCGGATGAGCTCGCGATAGGTGGCAAGGCCCTGGCCCTGGCCGCCCTGTAGACGGCGTTCGGGGGAAAGGTCGGCATCGGCGACCACAAAGCCCTCGCCCATGGCATGTGTTCGGATGGTCTGGAGCAAAAAGCTCTTGCCGGCGCCGTAGCGACCGACTAGAAAACGGAAGCTTGCGCCGCCATCGGCGATGAGGCTCAGATCGGTGAGCAGAGCACGGATCTCGATCTCTCGCCCCACGGTGATATAGGGAAGGCCAATGCGCGGGACAACGCCGCCCTTGAGCGAGTTGAGAATGACGGCGGCGACGCGCTTGGGCACACGGGGTGCTGCGGATGCGGTATCACTCATGGTCTAAGTATCCTCTCACGTCTGCTTCGTAGTCCTCGATAATTTGCGGTCCTGCTGGGCCAAATTCAATAATGGTGTCGCCCACCAGGTCAAAGAGCGCTTCGTTGATGCTATCGACGAGCATGTCCTCACTCTTGCCCGACTGTGCCACCGCCGATGCCGTCTGCGCTGCGTTTTGCTCGAGTAGTGCTCGAAGATAGGCGTCTGCGGCGGGGTCGAGTGCGGACGCGGTGTCGGCGGGCGTGGGCGCCGATACGAGGAGCGGGGCTACGACGCCAAACTGCTCGGTGGAGATGGTCGGCTCGCTAGCCTCGTCCTGCTGCATGGTCGTCGCGACTGGTTCGGCGATCGTGTCGGCCACGGGCTCGGCTTCCCGTCGTTCGGCAACTGCCACCTCGGCATCCGCAAGCGTGCCGTCCTCGCGCTCCTCGTCGATCAAAAGCGCCTCGCGCGTTTGTGCGGCGGCGCTCCGAATGTGCCCCAGCTGGCTCAGGTCGATATCGATCTTGACGGGCTGATGTGCGGCATCCCATGAAAGCCATGCCACGATCTCGTCATCGATAATTTTAGCCAGATATTTGGGGACCTTCTCTTCCTTAAGGGGATGGCCGGGGTCCAGTGCCAAGCGCAGACGCTGATCACAAGCGCGCATCATCTCACCGAGCTTGCTGCTCTTTTGCCTACTACCATGGATACGCATGCATTCCCAAAAGCCATTTTGGCAGCGGTAGATGTGAATGGGGTCCAGACGATATTCGCAGTCTTCGTGGCGCTCGGGCGCAAAGAACACGGCCGAGGCAAACATGGTGTAGGACATGGCCGTCTCCTCCCCAAACAAGCTCGCTACGATGCCGGTCTTTCGGTGCGTGTCATAGTAGCGCGCCATACGGACATACACGGCGCATGCCACGTGGCGCAGGTCGCGATGGTGGCTGCGGTCGAGTCGCGAGTTGCTTAGGTTGTACGTCGAGAGTGCGTCGATGGCAGCCATGAGCCGCTCCTCATGCGCCTCATCGGGCGGAAGGGGGAGCGTGGGCTCGGATTTCTTGCGACGCGCAGGCGCCAGGTCCGACGGTGCCGGCGCGGGTACAAGGTCTCGTGCCGCGCGCCGCAGCTCGATAAGGGCGTTATCGAACATGACGGTTTTAGAGTCACGAAGCAGCTTGGGGTCGAGCCCGTGGAACACGGCGTAGTCCTGCAGCCACACGCGTGCGAACCGGTCGATGCCGGGTTCAAAGGCGCGATAGGCATCCCAAAATGCCCTGATCTTGTCATAGCCGTCACGCGGATTGTCGACGCCAATGCCGCAGATCAATTCGTAGAGATACAGAAAAGCAAACGAGGTCGATGTCTCCTCGATATTGCCGCGGCGCACTCGGGCACGCCAGGTAAAGTAGCCGCGCAGCTGTCGATCGCTCATGGCGTTGTAGGTGGGAAAGTACGACTTAAAGGTGCCGTTGTAGGGGCAATCGTCCTCGAAGTCGGCCATCAGCAGACCTTGGCGGTAAAAGAGCTCAGCCTCCGATAGCCAACGCCCCGCGCCGCCTTTGGGATCATCTTGCCAGCGTGATATCTCGCGCATCTTGCGGTACTGGTCGGGGAGGAAGTTCTGCATCTGTCGACCGGTCTTGAGAATCGGCTCGTCAGCATAGATTTCGTTTGAGAAGCGGGCGGACTGATGGGTCCGGGCCTCGGCCATAATGCGCTCGATGAGCATCTTGACGTCCTGGTCGGCCACCGCCCTCTCCTCTCCCTATATGGTGTCGGTGACCTCATATCATAGCACAGCATCAAACAGATGTTCGAGATACCGCTGTGTAGATAGATTTAGACCAGGAGGGCGTAGATGACCGCCACGACGACGGAAGGGAGCATGTTGGCCGTGCGGAAGGTCTGAGGTCGAATAAGGTTAACGCCAACACAGAAGATGAGCATGGAGCCCACAAGCGAAAGGCTGTCGAGGGCTGCGGTGGTCATGATGGGGGAGAGTGCGCCGGCAAAAAGCGTGATCGTGCCCTGGAATACGGCAACGGGCAGGGCCGAGAAGATGCAGCCGCGGCCAAGCGAGGCCGTCATAGTGCAGACGATGATGCAGTCCAGCGCGCCCTTCAGGGCAAGCGTGGACCAGTCGCCGAGCAGACCGTCCTGAATCGATCCCACGATGGCCATGGCGCCGATACACACGGTGAGCGATGCCGAGACAAAGGCGTTGGTGAACTCGTTGTCGCCTTCGCTGCCGGTTTTGCGCTTGAGCCATTCGCCGAGGTTCTCGATGGCGGCCTCCAGGTTGATGGCCTCGCCGATGAGCGAACCGAGGGCAAATGAGACGATAAGCATGGTGGTGCCGGTGGTCGCCAATGCCTCTCCATCGATAACGAGCATCTTTTGCATGGTGCCGCCCAGGCCGATAAACAGAACGCACAACCCCGACGCCTTCATGAGCGTGTCTTGGATGCGGGGCGTAATGAAGCGCCCACCCATGAGACCCAACAGGCCGCCCGCGATCAAAAGCGCGACGTTGATGATCGTTCCTAAACCCGGCATGAACCCTCCTGTAATTGATGCCAACGCGGCAATCGTAGCAGAACGGGGAGGGGAGCGCTCAGTGTCCGAGCCAAGCGGCGGTTAGCGGTCTAGGATAGGACGGGGCTAAAGTCGAAGCGCAGCGTCATGAGGTGCTGCGGGGATTCGATGGCTGCAGCAATGATGTCGGCATCTCGTGCACGATCGAACCCTTCAAGTTCCATTTGATAGGGGAAGTCTTCTTGGATACCGATGCGACGAGGAACCAAAAGCTTGGTTCCGTCGAATTCTTCGGTTCGCGTTCCGTCTGCTGCAACGGAATAAAGGTGTAACTTGGCGGTCGTTGTGGCATCAAGTGCCGAGATAGCTTGGATATCGTTCGATGCGCTCCTTGCTCCCACTGCTGTAAGTGCCGTAGGCGCGACGACTTCACCCGAAGGCAAAAAGACGAGCTCGACGGTATTGGGGAATGCGATGAGGATATTTTTGCGGCGGGGCGCATCGGCAGCGACTGGCTCAATGCTTGCGGCATCGACGGTTTCCGTGTGGTCGAGCGCGACCATCATGCAACAGTTGCCTTCGTCGACATCTGGGGGAGCGGCAAAGTCCAGGCCGTCTTTCGGTTGGGGATCGCCTAATTCGGTGGCGGTGTCGTCTGACTTCTCGAGAGGAACTACAGCGTTGTCTTCTGATGGTACATCGTCTGCATCGTCAACATGTGCCGGCGCGTCTGCGACCTCGTCTTTGGGGGATTTGTCATTATCGCTAGATATAGGAGCAGCAATCCCGACGGACCCCACTCCGTGCCATGTCATTTGGAGCAGCGCCGGATCGGCGAGAATGCGCTGCACGCCTTGCGCCTGGGTATCGATATTGATGGGGGCGGGTTCCGATCCGCGCGTGAGGTTAAGCGAGCCCTTCTGTCTGGTGCTTTGAGCCTTTTGGTTGTCCGGGTCGCCAGCGTAGAACAGCAAAGGCGCATCTCCCGTTGCGATGGCTTCGGTGCCCGCCTTGGTCAGTCGCAGCGATGCCGTAAAGGAGATGATGGGCTGCGCGCCATCGACATTCGAGGGAACGCAGCCCAGGCATACACCCCCTCCTTCTTCTTCATAGGCCGCGCTGTCGAAGACGACCTTCGCCCCGTTCGCCGAGTCATCGACCGAGTCAATATCGATGCGCAGCTCCAAGTCGCATGGGTCGCCATCGGCGTCGACTGCGGCCGATTTCCATGTGCAGACGGCACAACCTGTCTGGGGGCCGTTCTCCTTGTCCGGTCGCTTGATATCCACGACTATCGAGTCGACCGTATTGCGGTGAAGGCATCCCGAGGTTCGGACCGTGGCATGTGCGAGCGAAAAACGTTGGCAGGCGACAATACCCGACGAATTCGCCACGGGGGTCAGAGCTTGCGGTAAGGAGTTTGCCATGGCGGGCGTCGCCCAAGCGGCGAGAGGCGTGCCGCTCGCCAGTGCGCTGCAGAGCGCGGCAACGGGCAAAAGGTTTTTGGGTGCCATGGTTCTCCTATCTATTCCGCGTACTCCGGTCGTGCTTGGCTATCGGTTGCGTTTGATGTGCAGGCCAAGACACGTCAGTCCTGCTCCCGCCGTGGCGACGCCCACCGCAATGAGTTGCCGGGTGTCGCTCGTCTGAGCGAGCGGCTCGTGGCGGCTGCCGCGATCAAGGCCCGAAAGGTCGACGGTCACTTCTGTGGCCGCCTGCGCTTGCTCTTCTTGAGCAAAGGCCATGGCAGGTGCGGACGCCAAGATGCCGACGATGGCGGCCAGTGCAATCGCCTTAGGACGTGGCGTGCGCACCGGGCTCGACCGTCCAGGTGATGCTTGCCACTTGATCTCCCGTACCGGTGGCGTGGTAGATGTCACGCGTGACGCGGGCGACGTGGCCACTCACATTGAGCTTGATTTTGTCCGTTCCGTCGGCAATGCCCTGGTACTTCATGTCGAAGCTTGCGTCTTTGGAAAGATCGAGGCCCGTAGTCTGAGTCGCCGAGCTGGCATCCTTTTCTGCCTTATCGGGGCCAACCTTAAAATCGATGGAGTTCTGGGCCGAGCCCGTCTTTGCGTCTGCGGCGATTGTCCAGTCGTTCTTGGCCGTGACCTTCATGTTAGTGACGTGGATGCCATATGCCGAGAGGTTGTCGATGGTAAGCGTCTTGCCGGAGGGTCCTACAAGCGTTCCGTCGGCATTGGCGGCAAAGGGGATGACCGTTGGCGCCTTAAACGAAACATTGCTAATGTCGGCCTTCACCGTCACATCGGTGGTTCCAACGCGCACCTCTGCCATGGCCGCCGTTGGCGCGGCGCCCATCGCAAGTGCGAGCGTAAGCCCTGCGCCCACGGCGAGTGCCCTGGCTCCGCTCAGGTTCATGGGTGTGTTCATAATCGATCCTTTCTGCTCGTCACGGACTGTTTCCGTGATGGTTGGACGAATGGGGGCAGGGTGCTGCCCCTGCGAGCGCGTCTGCCACTAGCCTTCTGCCTGGGCCACCCGCACTTTGACGCGCGTCGGATTGCCGTGGGTGTCGTAGGTCTTGGCATCGAGTGCCTGAATCTCGATATATGCCTCGCCTTCTTGGATACCGCCGGCGGGGCAGGTCTCAACCGTCTTGCCGGCTTCGACCACACCGGACTCATAGATGGTCTCGTCGTTTTGAATCACGCGGAAGCGCTGGGGAAACTTGTTGTCTTGGACGTTTTGCACGTTGACGCGCAACTTGCCGCCTTCCTGCAACTGTGCGACCGGCGCGACCGAGATCGTCATCATGTTGTCGCGGACGATGGCGTCGAGCTCATCCTGGATTTCTTGGCGCGATTTACCCTCTGCCGTCGTGACTGAGGCGCCCGCTTCGGGCACGGGCTGCGACTGCCAGGCGTATAGCCCTACGGCGATGAGGGCGCAGACGATAGCCAAGCAGACAACGACGAGTTTCTTGCGATGCCCCAGCCCTGCAAGGCGGGGCGGCTTCTTCACGCTCATGCGGCATCCTTGGTGGTGTAGACGCGCGCGAACGTGGACGGGTCCGCTCCAAAGAGCATGTGAAGCATCAGGCGGCGCGAGTAGATGAGCTCGTCGAAGTCGTGAGGGAGCTCGATGTTGTGGATACGCGCGATGTGGTGGGCGAGCGCCGAGAACGACTCGGGGTCGCAGATAACATCGGTGGTGACGTGGTAGACCGCCGTATCGGGGAACGCCTCTTCGTCGAAAGGCAAGAGATAGGGATCGTCGTCGACCTCGATGGCGACGCCGTACTGGGGCCAGTAATATGCCATGGGAACCTCCCTGCTTCTGGGGCCAAAACTTCCATTGGTTTTGGCTGTTGATGCCGACCGTATCAGTCACTACTTGACCAATTTCTGACCAAATGCTTGACGGATTGACATCTCCGCAGGTAAAAGGTGGTAAAAATTACTTCAACTTTTTTCGAGCGACAATTGCGTGGTCGCTGGCGGTAAAGCGACATGTGTCAAAAGCATCGTCTGCCGAGGAAACCTTGCCGCTCGCCGAATTGCACGAACGTAAAAATCGACAATTATGGAGACGGTCTCGAACACGTCGACGAAACGATGCGGTAACATCTCCCTGCAAACACTGTAGTTAGCTAAAGGGGGAGTTCGCGTGTCTGCAACCATCAAACCCTTCACCGACGAGTTCGAGGAGTATGGCCGCGATGAGTCTCGCACATCGGGCGAGGCCTCGAGCATCTCGTTTCCGACAACGGAGGACGAGGTCCGCGCCATTTTGAAAAAGCTCCATGCCGAGCGTGTCCCGGTGACGGTTCAGGGTGCCCGGACCGGTCTTGCCGCCGGCGCCGTGCCTCATGGCGGTCACGTTCTCAATACTTCCCGTATGAATCGCTACCTAGGCATTCGCCGCGATGAGCAGGGCCGCTTTCTTTTGCGTGTGGCGCCCGGCGTCGTGCTGTCTGAGCTGCGCAAGCAACTGGGCAAAAAAGTGCTGCCGACTGCCGGCTGGGACCAGGCATCGCTTGAGGCCTACGAGGAGTTCCAGGAGGCTCCCGAGCATTTCTTTCCTACCGATCCCACCGAGGCATCTGCCTGCCTGGGCGGTATGGCGGCATGCAACGCTTCCGGCGCCCGTAGCTACGCTTACGGCCCCATGCGCCCTCACGTCACGGGCCTTCATGTCGCGCTGACCGATGGCGACCTGCTCGAGCTCCACCGTGGCGAGGTTTTTGCACAGGGTCGTTGCCTTTCGCTCGTCACGGTGCAGGGCCGCACGCTCGAGCTCGACCTTCCCGACTACACCATGCCCAAGACCAAAAATGCTTCGGGCTATTTCGTTGCTGACGATATGGATGCCATCGATCTGTTTATCGGTGCGTGTGGCACACTCGGCGTCATCAGCGAGCTCGAGATTGCCCTGCAGGCGGCGCCTGCGGTCGTTTGGGGTGTGAGCTGCTTCTTTGACAGCGAAGACAAGGCCGTGTCCTTCACCGATTCTGTGCGCCCCGTCCTGTCCCACGCGGCTGCCATCGAATATTTCGATGCGGGCGCCCTGGATATCCTGCGTCGCCAGCGCGAGCAGTCGACCGCGTTTGCCTCGCTGCCGGCGCTCGACGACGAGGCAAAGGTCTGTGTCTACGTGGAGCTCGACTGCGACGACGAAGCCCAGGCGACTGAGGAGCTGTATCACTTGGGGTGGGTACTGGAGCTTGCGGGCGGCAGCGACGATGCGACATGGGTCGCGCGTACCGAGGTCGATCGCGAGTGCCAGCGATTTTTCCGCCATGCGGTGCCCGAGAGCGTTAACATGCTCATCGACGAGCGTCGCCGCACGGATTCCACCATCACCAAACTGGGCTCGGACATGTCGGTGCCCAACGCGCGTCTGGCCGATGTCATCGCTCTTTATCGCCGCACGTTGGCCGAAAGTGGGCTTGAATCTGCCGCCTGGGGGCATATCGGTAACAACCATCTGCATGTGAACATTCTGCCGCGCGATGCGCAGGATTACCGCCGCGGCGGAGAACTCTTTGCCCAGTGGGCTTCCGAGGTCACGGCCATGGGCGGCGCCGTCTCCGCCGAACACGGCGTCGGCAAGATCAAGGCGGGCTTCTTGGAGACGATGTACGGTCACGAGGCCATGGTCGAGTCGGCGCGGCTCAAGCTCCAGCTCGATCCTGCCGGGCAGCTGGGTCGCGGTAACCTGTTTTCGGAGAAGCTCTTGGATGAACTCGTCCAGAAAGGGGGCGCGTGAAGATGAGCGATTTCCATATGGTGGTGTGCGTCAAGGCGGTGCCGGGCAGCACCGAGGTCAAGATGGACCCCAAGACCAATACCATCGTGCGCGATGGCAAACAGGCGGTCATTAATCCCTTTGACGCGAGCGCTTTGGAATGCGCGCTGGCGCTGAAGGACGACTTTATCGGCTTTGGCATGGACGTGCGCGTAACGGTGGTGTCGATGGGCATCCCCGCGACCGAATCGCTATTGCGCGACTGTATCGCCCGAGGCGCCGATGACGCGCTGCTGCTAACCGATCGCGCCTTTGCAGGTGCCGATACCCTGGCAACCACCTATGCCCTCAAGTGCGGCATCGAGGCGCTCGATGAGGACTTCGACCTGCTCATCTGCGGCAAGATGGCGGTGGACGGCGATACGGCCCAGATTGGTCCCGAGCTTGCCGGTGCCTTTGAGATTCCCTGCGTGACCGACGTGAGCTGCGTGCAGAGCGCGGGCTTTACGACCTGCGGTTCACTGACGCTTGTTCACGGCTGCGATGCCGGCGAGGAGACGGTGTATCTGGAGATGCCGTGCGCGATGACGACTGCCAAGGAGATCGGCCAGCTGCGCATGCCGAGCATTGCCGGTATTCGTGCGGCCGAGGAGGCGGACGTGCGCGTGGTCAACGCTGCCGACGTGAACGCCGACCCCGCGCGCTGCGGCCTTGCCGGCTCGCCGACACAGGTCGTGCGATCGTTTGTGCCCGACCGCGACCAAACGTGCGAGGCCGTTGACGGAACGGCGTCCGAGCAGGCGGCGAAACTTGCCAAGATTATCGAGGGGATGGCATAGATGAGCGGACTGATTATCGATAGCGAAGCCTGTATCGGCTGCGGTCGCTGCGTTCGCGCCTGTGCCTCGGGCGGCATCGTAGTGGAAGGCGAGCGGCCCAACCGTTGCGCCCGCGTAACCGACGGCTGCATCCTATGCGGCGGGTGCGTCGACGCCTGCCCCGTCAACGCTATCTCGATCGAGCGCGACGAGGCCGCCGGCGCGGCAGACCTTGACGCATATCGAGACATTTGGGTCTTCGTGCAGACTGACGAGCACGACGCCGTGACTCCCGTTGCCTACGAGCTTATGGGCAAGGGCCGCGAACTTGCCGATGCACGCGGCTGCCGTCTGGTGGCGCTGGTCGGCATGGGCCCCGAGGGTTCGCTCGGGGCCCTGGAGCATCTGGTTTGCGCCGGTGCAGACGAGGTCCTGGTCTGTCGCGACGAACGTCTGCGCCAGAACGATGCGGAGGTCTACGCCCGGCTGATTTGCGATTTGGTGGCAGAGCGCAAGCCCGAGGCCATTCTGTACGGTGCGACCGCCTTTGGCCGCGAACTGGCACCCGGCGTTGCCGTGCGTTTGCAGACGGGCCTTACGGCTGACTGCACCGTACTTTCGATGGATACGGAGACGGGGCTGCTGCAACAGACGCGTCCGGCGTTTGGCGGTAACCTGATGGCCACCATCGTCTGCCCCAACCATCGTCCCCAGATGGCAACGGTGCGCCCCGGCATCTTTAAGGCACCCGACTTTGACTATAGCCGCTCCGGAACGATTACCCAGGTATTCCTTGCGGAAGACGCCAAGGCTCGTGTCGAGATTTCGATTCCCGCTGATGAATGGGGCCAGCAGGCTTCGATTGCCGATGCCGAGCGTTTAGTTGTTGTGGGTCGCGGCATTGGTTCCAAGAAAAACCTGCCGCTGATGCGAAGGCTCGCCGAGGCCCTGGGAGCCGAGCTTGGCTGCACGCGACCTGTCGTGGAGGCCGGCTGGTTGGAGTATCGCCATCAGATTGGCCAGACGGGCGTATCGGTTTCGCCCAAGCTTCTCGTGAGTATCGGTGTTTCGGGCGCTATTCAGCATCTTGCCGGCATCGGTGGGGCGGAGTGCATTATCGCCATCAACGAGGACCCGGATGCCCCCATCTTCGGTGCTGCCCAGTATAAGGTTGTCGGTGATGCCGTCGAGGTCGTCGAGGAGCTGCTGGCCCAGCTTGAGCGCTAGACGCGCGCCAACCAGTCGCGCATCTCGTCCTTTAGGCGCTCCCAGGTCGCTTGCGTGGCGGGATCGGTAAAGGGGCGCGTAATACCAAAGGGCGCGTCGAGCAGGCGGTAGATATCGCCCTGCTCGCGCGCCAGCGCGCGGCTCGCTGGATAGACGAGCTCAAACATAAAGCAGATAAGCCCTACCAGGTAGTCGGCGGCCTCATCGCGTTCGTCGCGTGCAACGCAGCGGCGCTCGTCAAAGGCGGCGAGCGTCGGTGCCGAGAAGTGGCTGGCAAGAAATGCGTCCTCATCCACCTTGAGGATGGTGTCGACGGTGCTGTCGGCGATGGTGCGCATAATGTCGATTTTGTCGCCATCGCGCACGATATCGCAGAAGCGCTGTGTACGCTCGTTGAGTTGTGCCGGTAGACGAAAGTCGCTGTGATAGGCGATGCTTGCACGGATGAGCTCGTCTTCTACCGGATCGTCGATAAAGTCGCGGATACTTGTTGTCGCGGGCGCGTCTGCAGGGTTCTCGCCAAAGAGGACCCCGACGCCCAACGCTGCATGGCTCATACTCTCGGCGTCCTTAAAGGTGTCCCAGCGTCGCAGCTGCTCAAAGCGGCCCATATCGTGTAACAGCCCACAAAGCCACGCCAGGTCAATGTCCTGCGGTGACCAGCCCTGCTCACGCGCCACGGTATCGCACGCTTCCGCCACGTGATAGGTATGTTCGATTTTGAGTGCGATGCGCGGATTGTCGGCATCGTAAGCATCGGTATAGCGCTTGAAGGCCGCGGTCGCCCGGCCCCGATCGATAGCTGTCATAATGACTTCCTAAAAAAGTTGTGTCTTTCTGTGTCTTTCGATCCGGTGGCAATTGTAGGTGAACTCGGTTGCTGCCGGGCGATGATTCTGCCATGTTGTTGAATGCGACTCGGAAAGCTTGTCGGGACGAGGAACGCTATGGTGCTCAAAATCGTTAAAACCGTCTGGCCGGTGATGCTTACCTATGTTGCGATAGGCGCGCCGTGCGGAATGATTATGGCGCAGACGGGAATGGAACCCTGGATGGTTTTTGCTCTGAGCAGCACGTTCGTGACGGGCAGCGGACAGCTTATGGTCTGCAATCTATGGCTGGCAGGTGTGCCTGCGGCATCGATCGTGGCGAGCGTCGCCGCAATCTCCTCGCGCTTCGCTCTTTACTCGGCATCGATCGCACCGCATCTGACGGGCGCCTCGAAGCGTCAGGCGTTGGCTGTTTCCGCGACACTTACCGAGGAGGCATATGACATCTCGCTTGCCAGGCTGGTTGAAGGGGAGGATTGGGGCCCGCGCGAGTCCTTTGTGCTCAACGCGATCCTCATCGCAACATGGGGCGTTTCGTGTACGACGGGCGCCATCGTCGGCGCCGTTGGCGATGTTCCCACCGCTATTGCGGGTTTTGTCTGCACATCGCTCTTTATCTGCCTGCTCTTTTCGCAGCGGTTGTCGCGCGGCAACGTTGTCGCGGCGGTTTCGGGCGCGGTGTCCGTCGCCGTATGCAAGTTCTTGGGCCTCATGAATATTACCGTGCCGGCAAGCGTCGTGGTCGGCATTGCCATTGCGCTGGCGTGCGATGCTGTATTTGACGGAAGAGGTGCCCGCGATGCCCGTTAACGAGTTCTTGGTTCTGTGGCTGTCGTCGTGGGCTGCTATCGCGTTCTTTCGCATCGCGCCGGCGTTCGCCTTGCGCGGGCGGACCCTGTCGCCCCGTATTACCGAGGCCCTGGGCTATATCCCGCCCGCTGCCTTTGCCGCGCTGGTCGCCAACGACTTGGTGAGTCCCGGCGCGTTCGACGCGGGGCTCTGGCCTGCCTTGGTTCCCTGGATTGCGGCCGCCGGCGTCGTGGTCGTGGCGGTCAAGACAAAATCGATGCTGTGGTGCTGCGTCTCGGGCATCGTACTCTATATCGTCTTGAGCCTTATATAGGGGTGGCGTCGCGGGCGCCGAATCTCGTTCCATCCCAACTTGTCGAGTTTTTCACCGAGCTGGTCTATTTCTTCTGGTACCATGGTCAAACTTTACTGTAGCAAAGCGTGACGTGGGCTTTTGTATCCCGTCAGCGGAAATGGGGGTTTCATGGCACAGGAAGCAACCACCAACGAGCAAAAGAAATTCAAGGTCCCGCGCATCCCGGGCGACATCATGATTTATCCGATGATCGTCGGTCTTTTGCTCAACACCTTCTGCCCGCAGGTTTTTGAGATCGGCGGATTCTTTACGGCTGCCTGCCGCGGTGGCTCCAATACCATTGTCGCCGCGATCCTGCTGTTTGTGGGCGCCGGCATCAGCTTTAAGTCCACGCCGGGTGCCATCAAGACCGGTATCGTCGTGCTGATCCCCAAGCTGGTCGTCGCAGCGGCTCTCGGCCTGGGCGTGGCATATTTCTTTAACGACAACTTCCTGGGTCTGAGCTCCGTGTCTATCATCGGCGGCATCACGTTTTGCAACATGGCGCTCTATACGGGCATCATGGGCGAGTTCGGCGATGAGTCCGAGCAGGGCGCCGTCGGTATCCTGTTCTTTACGGCTGGCCCCGCCGTCACGATGATCATCCTCGGTGTTTCCGGCCTCGCCAACATTCCCATTGGCACCATTATCGGCTCCATCTTGCCACTCGTTATTGGCATGGTTCTGGGCAACCTGTTCCCGTTTATCAAGAACCTGCTGGTTCCCGGTGCCAATCCCGCGATTGCCGTCATCGGATTTCAGCTCGGTGCGTCCATGAGCCTGTCGAGCTTTATCACCGGCGGTATTTCCGGCATTCTGTTGGGCCTCATCACCCTCTTTATCGTTGGCCCCATCACCTTTGCCTTCGAGCGCTTGTGCGGCGGCAACGGCAAGGCCGCCGTTGCTTGCTCCACCATCGCCGGCACGGCTATGACCACGCCGGTTGCTCTTGCTGAGGTCGCGCCGCGCTATGCCGAGCTTGCGCCCACCGCGTATGCGCAGATCGCCACCGCCGTCATCATCACGGCCATCATGGCCCCGATTCTGACCGGCTGGGTCGATAAGAAGTTCTGTCACGGCGAAGAGGATCTGTCGGTCGAAGGCGTCGAGGCTATTGAGGAGGCCGTCGCGACCGACATCGACGGCGAGTAATCGTCGACGCGAGTCAATCAAGCCGGCGTGTGCAATTCGCGCCGTATGGGCGCCCGAACGAGAGCTGTCTTGCAGTGACGTTCGGGCGCTCTGCTATTATTCCCTATACCCCTGCGGAGTAGGGGTGTTTATTGCCCAGGCACGAATCGGGCGATTCTGACCACTTGGATATTGAAGGGATGGCGTCTAGTGGTTAAGGCACTCAAGATCGAGATATTCCTGCTATGCATGATTGTTCTTATCGGGCTTGCCGCGCGAAGTCGCCACTCCTTGTTCTCGAGTACCCAGCAGTTATTGTTTAGTACGCTCGGCTACACCTCTGCCGCGTACATGTTATTCGATATAATCTGGACGCTTTCGGACGGTGTGGGCGGCACGCTGGGCATTGCTGCCAACTGGATTTCCAACGCGGTTTCGTTTTCGCTCTTTGCCGCCGCGTGCCTTATTTGGTTTATCTATTCCGAGACGGTGCAGGGTTCTCGCCTTTTGACCGCGCGCTCTAGAGTGGCGCTTGTAACGCTGCCTGCGGCGCTGGTAGTCGTACTGGCGTTTTCGAGCTACTGGACGCATGCCCTGTTCTATATCGATGCGCAGGGCGCGTATCGTCGTGGTTTTGTCTATATGATCCAGCCCATCGTCAGCTACTGCTACGTTATATATACGTCCCTGCATGCGTTTATACAATCTTGCAAGGTCGAGAGCCTACAAAAGAAGGCCATCTATCAAACCTTGGCATTTTTCGCCATTCCGGCCCTGGTAGCTGGTGTCTTTCAGGTCTTTTATTCGGGTCCTTGCCTTAGTGTCGGCATCATGTTAAGTATGTTGCAGCTCTACATTGTTTGCCAGGAGCAGATGATCTCGACCGACCCGTTGACCGGTCTCAACAATCGCAACCGCTTTGAGACCTATATGCTGTCGCTCTTCTCGAATATGGATCAGGCCGAAGATGTGTATCTGCTCATGATGGACGCTGACGGCTTTAAGCAGATTAACGATCGCTATGGACATGTGGAGGGCGACCATGCCCTCCAGGTCGTATCTGCTACGCTCAAAGAGGTCTGCTCAGCGTCTGGTGGCTTTATCGCACGTTATGGCGGCGATGAGTTCGTGGTGCTTCAAAAGGCAGCGGCGGAGCAGGACATCATGGACCTGTGTTCGGCGATTAACGACGAGCTCGCTCGTGCCGAGGTGCCGTATGCATTGCGGATGTCCATTGGTTACGCGCGGGTCGGCGATAGTGTTGATACCTGGCAAGACTTACTTCGCGCTGCCGATGCGGAGCTCTACCGCGTCAAGGCCGAGAAAAAGAAAGCCGGCGTTCAGATACGCTAGAAAAAGGGGCGCACGCTTGCGTGCGTGGCGGCCCTCAGCTCACCGATGTACTCCAATAAGCTAAAGTGTGCGAACAACCTCTCAAAAAAGTGAGCTCGCTAGGCCTTTTTGGGTTTGTTGACGATGATGATGCCGCCGCAGACCAACAGCAGGGCAACGATGACGGTAACGGGGCTCGTGCCAGCGCCCTCGCCGAGCAGCAGCGCGCTCAGCAGCACGCCAAAGACTGGGTTCATAAAGCCAAAGACCGAAACGCGGCTTACGGGGTTGACGGCAAGCAGGCGCGACCACAGCGAGTACGCGACCGCGGAGATAAGCGCCATGTAGATGATGAGCGCGATGGCGGGGGCAATCGCTGTGGGGGAGAGCGTGCCGCCCATCAAAAAGCCGATGGCGGTGAGGACCAGGCCGCCGACCAAGAACTGCCACCCGGCAAGCAAGACGCCGTCGTGCTCGCGCGAGAAGATGCCGATCAGGCAGGTCGAAAGGGCACCCGCGACGGTGGAGGCCAGGATAAAGCCCTCGCCGTCGAGCGTAAAGCCAAAGGTACCGTCCGCGCCCGAAAGGTTGACGAGCGCGACGCCGGCAAAGCCCAGTACGCAGCCGAGCACCTTGGCCGCATCGAGCTTTTCGGTGTGAAACGCCAGGGCGGCAAAGAGGATGGCCAAGAAGTTGGCGCTGGCCTCGATGATGGAGCTCGACATGGCGCTGGCGCGCGAGAGTCCCAGGTAGAAAAAGAAGTACTGCCCGATAGTCTGGAAGAGCGACAACGTGAGGATAGACTTGATATCGCGCGCTTGCGGAACGAGCGGGCGGCGCTGGGCCACGCTCATGCCGACAATGACCAGCATGCCGGCAAGGGTGAAGCGCAGACCCGCGAAGAGCAGCTGCGAGGCGCTGTCGTGCGCGGGAATGCCAAAGAGGCCGTAGCCGATCTTGATGCAGGGAAAAGCCGACCCCCAGAGCGCGCAGCAGACGAGGCAGCCCAGGATGAGCCCGGGCAGGGTGGCGAGATACGGCTTGCGGCTTTCCATGATGTCCTTCCTGTATGCGCGAAGCAAAAAAGAACCCGCCACCGGGCGTGCCGGTGGCGGGTGTTGTTACCCGAGGGGGGTAACGAATTGGCAGAATAGCATATCACATTTTAAGCTCTTGACCTGCTGTGATGGTCGGGAGCTATTTTTATTTCGCGCGTTGGGCAACCTCGGGGCATCCTATGTTGTCGCTATCGTTCGGATAGCCTAGCGTTTTCAATGACCTTATCAATGCCCCCGTAGTCCACCAGAACAACGTAGGGGGTGTTGGTAAGGTTGTTGGAAACGCGACTCTGGTATGGCTCCCCCGCTGTGGGAAACGTGAGCATTGGGCGAGAACTATTCGATATGTGATGGAAATATGTATGTAAGCGACGGTCTAGACGACGATGGTTACCTAGACTACTATGTAGTTGTCAGCTAAGCGAGAGCTTAGAGAAGCGGCGCGGACGCGCCCAGTTCGTAAGGAGCTTCATATGAGCAACGCAACCCCCATCCCGTCCCCGATTCCCGATGATGTAGAGCTGCCCTTCTCGGTTGGCGTACTTCAGGCGGAGCAGGGTGCCGACCTGCGCGGAGAGATGTACGCTTTCGGTTCTGTCGTGGTGGTTATCGCCGAGGGGGAGGGTTTGAACCGCTTGGAAGTGAAGTCCGTGTCGTTGGATGGTGAGCCTGTCCGTACCAACGTCCTCGGCTACGGCTCCATGTCAACGGACGAGGACGGTTCCCGCGCGGCTTGGCAGTCGCTCTATATCCCCGCCCTCGCGGACGGCGTATCGCCCGAAGCGCTCACGTTCGGTGAGATTTCCGTCTGCGCGATGTAGTTTCCCCGCCGCGCCTGCCTGCCGTAGTGGGCGCGGCACCCGTTCCCTATTGAAAGGACTTCTATCATGGCTTTAAACGTATCCTCGAACCGCCCCCCGCGCGTCAAACGTGGTATGAAACTCCGTAGAGAAGTTAGTTACACGTTATTGTTCTGCTTCAGCCACTCGGATGCCGCTTCGGGCACTGCGGCACCCACTATGGAGCCTGCAATCGAATATGCGTTCATGCGTGTAGGCAACCTCCTGAACGTCATCGACTGGGTGAAGCTCGCCCAGCTCACCCCGTCCCAGCTCGGTATCCCGTCTTGGCTGAACGTGGGCGCTCGCTATAGTACGACCCTCTCTTTGGAGAAGCAGACGTATGATAGGCTTGTCGCTTTCCGCGATACCATCGAGCCTGATTTCGACCAGCTCAAGGAGCGTGGGGTATATCTGAACTTCGCCCTCGCAATGTTGCTGCGTGCCCCGCTCGCGCTCGATAAGCGCGTCCTGCCCTTCAAGCTGCCCACTGACGAGCTGCTCGGCGCTGGCGCTGCTCCTGCCGCATTTGAACCGTCTGAGCTTCTTTCGGGTAGTGCGTGCTGCGTGCCCTCCGAGACAGACCGCATCGTTAACCGTATGGCGCTCGAGGATAGCGAGTGGTTTTAATGCAACCCGATGTAGACATAACGGTTGCACGTCAATGGGGCTTCGCTGATACGGGAACCGAGTGTCTGTCGGGTGAACGTGAACCGTTCCCCGCCGACTTTGATGCAGATATAGAACCGGGCTGGGAGATTTTCGCCCTCTCTTTTCGCCGTTCAGAAGGAACGTTCCGCGGTTTACCGCCCGTCTTGGTCGGGCGCACCGTTCATTTCCTTCATAAACCTAAGAAGCGTAGGGGTGTGTTCGTTCGTGAGGGCGGGTGCGTTAGGCTTGCCTTTGTAGACTTACCGGGAGAACTGCTTGGCTCCCCAGTGCGAGTGCTCCACCTTCGCCGTTGGCTGCTCCTGCTGCCGCTGCTCCTTGCAACGCTGCTCCTGTGCCTTTCGCTATCTCTCTGCGGCTCTGGTTCTAGCCCTGTCGCGTTCCTCGATGGGCAGACCCAAATATCTGGCACGACCTCCAAGCCCGTTCTTACGACCTCCTATGCGAGTTATTCTGCTACTCCTGACACCACATGGAGGTCGGGTGAGACACGGCAGGATATGACCCTGCTGCTCCCCGCCACCTGCACCGTTGATGGGAAACTCGGGGCCAATCCTGTACTGTCAGCTCCGTCCATAGCGGTTGACCTCGATAAATCAGGTACGTTCGAGCCGCGTGAGGTTCTGTTTAACTCCGAGGGTGCATATCTCCGCGCTGGGTCTCAGCTCGACCATATTGACCTGTCCGAACCGCTCGCCGCAGGTGAGTATAGCGCCCGCACGGTATGGCGCTCCGTTCTCCTTGACGGCAAGACCAAGGCGGGAACCGCTACCTTCGACTGGCACCTTACAGTTAGGTGATTCGTGTGCTTTCGATCACTTTCCCGAAAGCGCCCAATCATAGCAAGCCCCGCGTGTGTGCGGGGGAAACGTCTCTGGAAGGAGATAAACATGTTGGGAAAGAAATCTATCATGGCTGCTACCGCTGCCCTCGCGGTCGCTGCCGCCCTCGGCTCGCCGCTGGGTGCCTACGCCGATGCGGTGGCATATCCCGCCGCTCCCAAAGAGGTGCAGTCCGAGACAGCCAAGGACGATACGTTGAAGGAGCAGGCAGACACCAGCGTTGCCGCACAGCTCGACAGCACGGGCGGCACTTGGTCTGACGGAAAGACCACCAGAACCAACGGTACCTATGTGGTGACCATCCCCACGCAGGTCGGCTACAAGAACGTGAATGTCGGCAAGGTCGATTTGACGGCGGCGTATGACGTGAACGTTAAGGGCGTTATCGGCTTGGGTGACACTATCACCTGCACCGCCACCTACGACAAGGTCATGAGTGGTGCTTTGCAGGGCGTGGACGGCGGTCTGCTGGGTGGGGTCGGCCCCTACGAAAAGTCTGACGGGGGTGAGCTCAATATCGCGCTCACACAGCAAAAGACAACTTGGAGTGATGCTGAGGTGTCCAAGCTCGCCGAGGACGGCAATACCGTTGTCGGCACCTCTGGCACCGACAGCCTGCACTTCACGGGTACCGTGCGCTCCGCTTCGCAGTTCGTGAATACCATTTCGTACCACTTCTCGACTGCTCGCGCCAATATCGGGGCTGCGTTGGATAAGGTTCACAGCACCCCCGGCGACAATCATTAACTAACCTCTAACGAAAGGACTATCAATCATGGCTACCTACCCCTGTGACATGTCGAACGCCAAGTTTTTCTTGGCAGATAACCGCCTTGCTTACTCCTACGAGAACGGGGAGCGAGGTAACGCCCCTATCGGCGTGAAATACGAGGTCTGCGATATTAACAATTCTTATGAGAAGCTTGGCGTTACCATCGAGGGCTCTACCTCCATGCTTTTTGATACCGAGAACGGCGCGGAGATTCCCCCCGCCTGTGAAGTGACCTTCATGGGCTTGGTCGTTCGCCCGTATGTGAATCGCGCCACCAACCGCATTGCATATAGTGCCAAGGCTTCGGGTATCCGTCTCGCCCAGCCCCCGCGCGGCAAGGAGTAGCGACCCCGCTAGCCGTTGCCGTTTCTGAAAAGCCGTCCCGCGTCTCAAAACGCCAATCCCGAGCGCGGGGCGGCACCCTCATAAGTTCCGATTAGAAAGGCCGCTACGATGGTCAATTTTATTGCAAAAGTAAAAGGGATAGTAACAAAAGCGCGTTTTAGCGCCGATTCGTTTGCTGACTTCCGCGACCGCCACCCCGCCATAGTCCGTGACCTCGGCGCTTTCGTCCTCGTTCTCATTCTTGCCGCCGTCATTTGGGTGTTGTCGGCTGCTTCGGGCAACCCCAGCCCGTTCGGCTACTAGGGGGTGCGCCATGCCCAAGCCCCTGCGCGTGTTCTTCGTCTCGGTGGCGGTGCTGTACGCCCTCGTCCTAGGCTGGCTCGTTTTCGAGACTGCCCGTATCGCCGCCGCCGTCCCCCCAGCCCTGCCGCCGTTCGAGTGCTGCACCCCGTACCTTAGGGGTAGCGCCGCCGTCCCGCTCAACGCCAAGGAGTTCGATAGGTTCGACCTTTCAGACGGTTCGGCGCTCTCCCTGCGTCTGGTGCCGTCCGATGGTGCCGCCCCCGCCCTGCTCTTTGCCGTCCTGACCTCGCCCGATGCCGCCACGCTCACCGTCAACTCGGCTTCGCTCGGCTCCCGTTCCGTTCTGGGGTCGTTTGTCGGTCACGGTGCCGAGGTCGGCTATGACGGCTCTACCGCCGCCCTCTGGACTTGCTTCGAGGTCGCGCCGCCCCTGCGTGACGGCTCGGCGCTCTCCGTCTCCGTAACCGCCGTGAACTCTGACGGCTCCCGTTCCGTTTTCTCTCGTAAGGGGGTTCCCTCCCATGCTCTCTGATTCCCTGCGTTCCCTGCCCGCTTTCGATCATGTCCGTAAGCGGTTAGATGCCCGCGATACCGAGCTGTTGCGTAAGGGCGTTGACGTGTCCCTTACCTCGCCCGCGCCCTCGGGTTCGTTCAAGGTCGTTTTCGTCCTCTTCTCGGCTGGGCTGTCTTTCGTTCTCGGCTTCAACCTGCTTATGCTCTGCGAGCGCTCGCTTTTCACCCTGCCGCTGCTGCTCCCAGCCGTGGCGCTGCTGGCACTCTCGCTCTGGCTCGTCCTGTATGTCGCGCTGTTCGGCTCCCGCTTCGTGCCGTGCGGCTCGACCGTCCGCAACCTCGAGCGGTTCCTCTATGCGAACAAGCTCTACGTCTCGCATGAGGACACGTTGTCGAACGGCACCAAGCGCGAGCGTATCGATTCCTCGCTCCGTCTCCGCGTCCTCGTGAGCGGCAATATGCTGACCGTCCGAGCCTTTGACGATGGAAACGGCTATACCTCCAAGCTCTCCAAACTTGAGGACATGGGGCTTTGCTCCGTGATAGGTCGCCCGCTCGATTCCAAGTCGGCTGGCGTTGGCGCTACCGACTACGTTTTCCGTCTGCGCGATGATGTGCGCTTGCAGGCTGTTCCCCGCCTGCTGTCCTCCGAGCCTACGGGTCGGCTCGATGCGATACCGCTCACTGGCGAGCTGTCGTGGAACTTCTTCCACCTGCCCCATATGCTCATAGCCGGCGGCACTGGCGGCGGCAAGTCAACATTTATCTACTATCTGATAGCCGAGTTTTTGCGACTCGGCAACTCCAACGGTTTCGCGGGTGAGGTCTATATCTGCGACCCCAAGAACGCCGAGCTGGCTTCGCTCTCGCATGTCATAGGCTCCGACCGCGTTGGCGTATCGCCCGCCCAGATTGCCAAGGTGGTGCGCCTTTGCCGCGAGGAGATGGATAGGCGATACGAGTACATGCAGGACCCCGAGCGTTTCCGTTTCGGTGCCAATGCCTTTACCTACGGGCTTAACCCCGTGTTCCTGATATTCGATGAGGTCGCTGCGTTCAAGGCTGGAGCTGACAAAAAGACTTTTGGGGAAGTCTGGGATAACCTGACCCAGCTGGTGCTGAAAGCCCGCGCCGCTAACGTGTTCGTGATTCTGGCGATGCAGCAGCCCCGCGCCGATACCATATCGACCGACATACGCGACAACTTGGGTGCTCGCGTGTCCCTGGGTTCGCTCTCTGACGAGGGGTACCGTATGACCTTCGGCGGCTCCTTCGACTTCCTGCCCATCGAGGAAAAGGGAACGGGCTATATCATGCTTGACGGCTGGGACGCTCCTAAGCCCTTTAAAGCCCCGTTCGCGGACTACTCGAAGGTTGACTACCCGAAAGAGCTGAAACGGCTTTATATCGCCGCTCAACGCCGTAACGGGGTATCTGCGGACAACGCCGAGAAGGAAGAAAGCGCCGAAAGTGTGACGGATTAGGAAGTAAAGCCCCTGCCGCTGGGCGAACGCTCGGGGCGGGAAAGGGGGCGGCGGGCGCGGAGCGCCCAGCCGAGCGGAGCGACCCCCCGCCCCGAGCGGGCGCACGGCGGCCTACTTTACTTGATATATATGTCAACATCTGTCCGCGGAAGTTCGCCCGTTTTGGGCGGTTCCCGCTGGTTGGAACCAGTTTTTTCGCGGATGTGCGGAAGGTGGTATATACCAGTTGGCGCTCGAATGGGTCAAGACCATCGAGACGCCCACAACGATTGAGGTTTGGGAGTATTCGGCTCCCGCTGGGCGCATGAACCCAGAAGCTCGCCGCGATGATGATTCAGAGGATGAAAGCGAACGCGAGCGCAACCGCGATGCAGCCGCATACTACGATGCCGCGAAACGGCGGCAAAGGCACTACAGGGGCGTTCGTTGGGAGATAGCCCGCCTTATCGACTGCAATTTCGATGATTCGACCAAGTTTCTGACGCTCACGTTCGCCGATAACGTAACCGATATTAAATATTGCAACCGTGAGTTCCGCAAGTTTATCAAGCGCCTTAACCGCCGAGTGTATGGAACGGATAAGACGAAAGTGCGCTATCTGGCTGTTTGGGAAGCCCAGAAGCGCGGGGCTATCCACTACCACGTAGTCCTGTTCGGTATGCCGTATATCAGGCTCTCCGAGCTGCGCGAGGTGTGGGGTCACGGCTTCGTCAAGATTAACCGCGTTGACGTTGACCAGCGCATGAACGTTGGTCGCTATATCTCCAAGTATTTCAGCAAGGACGTTGACGAGGGTTCCTACAAGCAGAAGAAGTTCTTCCGCAGTCAGAACCTTATTCAGCCCGTGGAAGAGCGTTTCACCACGCTCGAACCTCTTTCGTTCGAGGGCTATTCGGTGGCTTTCACGAAGGAATACGACCAATTGATACCAGACCTTTACGGCGAGGGTGGGGGATACGCCCCGCGTAAGGTTCGGTACACGAAGATAGGGAAGGACTGGTAGCCTATGACTGGCTGTCCGATGGTCGATAAGACCGATTTAATCGCGTTGGGCTTCACGCCCTCCAAGTCTGCCGACATAATCCGAGCCGCCAAGCGGCTCATGGTGTCGCGCGGCTTCGGGTTCTATGGCTCCCGCAAGGTGGGGCGCGTCCCCGCCGCCGCCGTTGCCGACATTATCGGCGTTGACCCCGTGGGGGCGAACGATGCCCAAGACGAGTAACGTATACCGCGACAAACGCAACGGCTCGTGGTATTTCGTGGCGAACCTCGGCACCGATGCCGAGGGTAAGCGCGTGCGCCACTGGGGGCGCGGTTACAAGACCCAGAAGGACGCGAAAGCCGCCTACGATGCGTATATGGCTGACTTCTCCAAGACTGCCGTAAAGGTCAACTCGACAATGAGTTTCGGCGAGTTCTTCCGCACGTACTGGGTTCCAGACTACAAGGCTAGAACCCGTGAAAGCACGTTCGCCGTGCGTTCCCAGATGGCGCGAAAGCGTTTCGCGCGTTGGGATCGCTGTCGGCTGCGCGACATTGACGCGCCCGCCCTTAAACGTTGGCAGAATGAGCTTGTTTCTGCTTACTCGCCCGCCTATGCGCGTTCCGTTTACGGGTATTTCGCTATGGTTCTGGACATGGCGGTTAAAATCGGGCTGTTGCAGCGCAACCCCGCCCGCACTGTCGGCAACGTCCCGAAAGCCCGCAGGGAAGTTGATTTCTGGACGCGTGACGAGTTTGAGCGGGTGGCGGCTACGTTCGACACGAACGAGTACTATGGGCTTCATGGCTTCACGTGCCTGTGGCTGCTGTACATGACGGGGCTTCGGCTCGGTGAAGCCCAAGCCCTGCGCTGGTCTGCTATCGACTTCGGCGCGGGTATCCTATCGGTGGGCTGCTCGATGTACTACCGCAACGCCCACGACTGGAAGATTACACCGCCCAAGACCAAGGCGGGCAAGCGCGTTATCGCCCTCGATTCGCTCACGCTGGGGTACCTTTCGCGTTGGCACGATGTTCAGCAGCGGAATATCTGTAGCGATTTCGTGCTGTCTCGTGACGGCTCCCCGCTCTCCAAGCATGTCATTGGTCGTATTATCGAGCGCCACGCGCCAATGGCTGGCGTTCACCGTATCCGCGTTCACGCGCTTCGCCACAGCCACGCCGCGCTGCTCATAAGTCTGGGCGAGAACGCCTTGGCTATCCGCGACCGTCTCGGTCATGAGGACGTTAAGACCACGCTCGGAACCTATGGGCATTTGTACGCCGATGCTGACAAGGGCGTTGCCGCCCGTCTCGATGCCGCGTTCTCGTCCTCGGGCGGGCAACCCGTGGGCAGCCCTCCGAACCCGAGCGATACGCCCGAACCTGTGGGCAACGTTGTGAAAGACGTATAAAACCGCAGGTCGGGCGCTATGGAACTGTGTTTCGTTATGCGAGGGGATTGTACCCGATGGGATAGCTTTAAGCGAAGTAGGCCACGCCGCTCTCAAAGATCGGCATGAACTTATCGCCGGGGACATGCTCGGGCACGTTGCGGTACAGGTTGTCGCCGCGGCGCTCGGCATGACCCATCTTGCCCAAGACGCGGCCGTCGGGGCTCGTGATGCCCTCGATGGCGAGTGCGGAGCCGTTGGGGTTGACGGAAAGGTCCATGCTCGGCTTGCCGTCCTCGCCCACGTACTGCGTGGCGACCTGGCCGTTGGCGATCAGCTGGGCGAGCACCTCGTCGTTGGCGACAAAGCGGCCCTCGCCGTGGCTGATGGCGACGGTGTAGGGGTCGTCGAGGCTGCACTGCGACAGCCACGGGGACAGGTTGGACGAGATGCGGGTGCGCACCAGGCGGCTCTGATGGCGACCGATGGTGTTGAACGTCAGCGTGGGTGCATCCGGCGTGGCGTCGACGATGTCACCGTAGGGCACCAGGCCGAGCTTGATCAGGGCCTGGAAGCCGTTGCAGATGCCCAGCATCAGGCCGTCACGGGCCTTGAGCAGGTCGCGGACTGCCTCGGTGACCTCAGGAGCGCGGAAGAACGCCGTGATGAACTTGGCGGAGCCGTCGGGCTCGTCACCGCCCGAGAAGCCGCCGGGGATCATGACAATCTGGCTTGCACGGATGCGGCGGGCAAGCTCGTGGGTGCTCTCGGCGACGGCCTCGGGCGTGAGGTTGTTGATCACGAAGGTGTCGGCCTCGGCACCGGCTGCGCGGAAGGCACGGGAGATATCGTACTCGCAGGTGTTGCCGGGGAACACGGGGATAACCACGCGCGGGCGGGCGATTTTGGCGCCGCCGTACACGTGGATGTCCTTGGCGCGGAAGTCGATGGTCTCGACCTCGGGGGTCTCGCCGGCGCTGCGGTAGGCGAAGACGCCCTCGATGCCGCTCTCCCAGGCCTCCTGGAGCTCGGAGAGCTCGATGACCTCGGAGCCGGTGTCGATGACATAGCCCTCGACGGTGGTACCCAGGGGCTCCACGACAACGCCGTCGGCGACCTCGGGCAGCTCGGCGTCCTCGGCGAGCTCGACGATAAAGCTGCCGTAGAGCGGGGTGAAGAGGCTCTCCACGTCCACGTCCTCGGCAAGTTCGATGCCAATCTGGTTGCCGACACACATCTTAAAGAGGCTCTCGGCGCCGCAGCCGTAGCCGGGCGTAGAGACGGCCAGGGCGTCACCGGTGGCGGTGAGCGCCTCGACGGCGTCAAACGCGGCGAGCAGCTGCTGGGCGTCGGGGCGGTAGTCCTCGCCATAGGTGGCGGGGGTGATGCGGACGACGCGGTGCGTGAGGCCCTTGAACTCGGGCGAGACGGCGCGGGCCGCCTTGCCCACGGCGACAGCGAAGCTGATCAGGGTCGGAGGAACGTTGAGCTCGCCGGCTTCGTCCTCAAAAGAGCCGCTCATGGAGTCCTTGCCGCCGATGGCGCCGGCACCCAGGTCGACCTGGGCCATAAGGGCGCCCAGGACGGCTGCCATGGGCTTGCCCCAACGCTCGGCCTCGGTACGCAGGCGCTCGAAGTACTCCTGGAAGGAGAGGTAGGCGCGCTTGTGCTCAAAGCCGGCGGCCACGAGCTTGGCGATGGACTCGACCACGGATAGGTAGGCGCCGGCAAACTGGTCGGCCTCCATCAGGTAGGGGTTGAAGCCCCATGCCATGGCGCTTGCCGTGGTGGTCTCGCCGTCCACGGGGAACTTGGCGACCATGGCAGAGCTCGGAGTGAGCTGCGTCTTGCCGCCAAAGGGCATGAGCACGGTCGCGGCACCGATGGTGGAGTCGAAGCGCTCGGAAAGGCCCTTGTTGGAGGCGACGTTGAGGTCAGTGACAAGCGAGGTCATGCGCTCGGCAAGCGTGGCGCCGGCCCAGCTGGGCTGCCACACGCTGCGGGCACAGACGTGGGCGACCTGGTGCTTGGGCGCGCCGTTGGAGTTGAGGAACTCACGGGACAGGTCGACGATGGCGACACCGTTCCAGGCCATGCGCATGCGCGGCTCGGCGGTAACCTCGGCGATAACGGTCGCCTCGAGGTTCTCCTCGGCGGCGTAGCCCATGAACTCCTCGACGTCACCGTCGGCGACGGCGCAGGCCATGCGCTCCTGGGACTCGGAAATGGCGAGCTCGGTGCCGTCCAGGCCGTCGTACTTCTTGGTCACGGTGTCCAGGTCGACATACAGGCCGTCGGCAAGCTCGCCCACGGCGACCGAGACGCCGCCGGCGCCAAAGTCGTTGCAGCGCTTGATCAGGCGGCAGGCGTCGCCGCGGCGGAACAGACGCTGCAGCTTGCGCTCGACCGGGGCGTTGCCCTTCTGGACCTCGGCACCCGAGGTCTCGATGGACTCGGTGTTCTGGGTCTTGGAGGAGCCAGTGGCGCCGCCGATGCCGTCACGGCCGGTGCGGCCACCCAAAAGGATGATCTTGTCGGTGGGGGCGGGGCACTCGCGACGCACGTGGTTTGCCGGGGTAGCGCCCACGACGGCGCCGACCTCCATGCGCTTGGCCACGTAGCCGGGGTGATAGAGCTCGTTGACCTGACCGGTGGCAAGGCCGATCTGGTTGCCGTAGCTGGAGTAGCCGGCGGCGGCGGTGGTCACGAGCTTGCGCTGCGGAAGCTTGCCCTCGAGCGTCTCGGAGACGGGGACCGTGGGGTCGCCGGCGCCGGTGACGCGCATGGCCTGATAGACATAGCTGCGGCCCGAGAGCGGGTCGCGGATAGCGCCGCCCACGCAGGTGGCGGCACCGCCGAAGGGCTCGATCTCGGTCGGGTGGTTGTGGGTCTCGTTCTTAAAGAGGAACAGCCAGTCCTGGTCCTCGCCATCGACATCGACCTTCACCTTGACGGTGCAGGCGTTGATCTCCTCGGACTCATCGACATCAGTCATGACGCCGGTCTTCTTAAGGTACTTGGCGCCGATGGTGCCCATGTCCATGAGGCAGACGGGCTTGGCGTCGCGACCGAGCTCGTGGCGCATCTCCATGTAGCGGTCGAAGGCCTGCTGCACCACGGCGTCGTCGATCGTCACGTCATCCAGGACGGTGCCGAAGGTGGTGTGGCGGCAATGGTCGGACCAGTACGTGTCGATCACGCGGATCTCGGTGATGGTGGGGTCGCGATTCTCATCGCGGAAGTACTGCTGGCAGAAGGCGATGTCCGCCTCGTCCATGGCAAGACCGCGCTCGGAAATAAAGGCGGCAAGGCCGGCCTCATCGAGCTCGCGGAAGCCGTCGAGCACTTCGACGGGCTGAGGCTCGGGGGTCTCCATGTACAGCGTCTCGGGCAGGTCGAGCGAGGCGATGCGCGCCTCGACGGGGTTCACCACGTAGTGCTTGACGCCCTCGATGGCGGCTTCGTCCAGGGCGCCCGAGATCATATAGACCTTGGCGGAGCGCACGGCGGGGCGCTCGCCCTGGCTGATGAGCTGCACGCACTCGCTGGCGGAGTCGGCACGCTGGTCAAACTGGCCAGGCAGGAATTCGACGGCAAAGACGGCGCCGTCGCTTGCGGGGAGCTCGTCGTAGGTCACATCGACCTGGGGCTCGCTAAAGACGGTCGGCACGCAGGAGCGGAAAAGCTCCTCGTCGATGCCCTCGACGTCGTAGCGGTTGATGATCCTCAGGGCCTCGATGCCCTTGATGCCGAGAATCTCGGTCAGCTCGCCCTTGAGCTGCTGAGCCTCGACGTCGAACCCGGGTTTCTTCTCCACGTAGATACGAGAGACCATTGGTTCCTGCCTTCCTGATCGGTTGGGCGTACGGTACGGTATGCGGCAGCGGTCGGTTTGCGGGGCCTGCCCTGCGGTCGCCTTGAGCCACATGTTTGTAAACCTCACTATGATACGACAGCTCGCGGCGCGTAGAGGACGGCGAGGGTGCTACAGTGAAGCGCAAACAAGAGAAAGGCATCACATGGCATTCGTTTCGCTCGCCATCATCGCACTCGTGGCCTTTGCAAGCCCCTTCATCGCTTCGGCGATTCCTGGAAAACCCGTTCCCGAAACGGTCTTTTTGCTCGTGTTCGGCGCGGTGTTGGGACCTCATATGCTTGGCGTCATCCATGTGGATGCCGAGGTCTCGCTTGTGTCAGAGCTCGGTCTGGCATTTTTGTTCCTGCTTGCCGGCTTTGAGATCGACCCAAAGAACATCACGGGCGTCGAGGGGCGCTACGGTATGGCCACGTGGGTTGTCACATTTTGTATCGCCTGGCTTGCCGTGCGCTTTACCCCGTGGTTCTCGGTCAGCCATTTCGACGGTATCGCCGTGACGCTCGCCTTGACCTCGACGGCGCTTGGAGCGCTCATGCCCATCTTGCGCGAGCGGTTGCTTGCCGGAACGCGCGTCGGTGATTCGATTCTCGCCTATGGTACGTGGGGCGAGCTCGGCCCCGTGCTCGCCATGTCGGTACTGCTGTCTGCCCGCACGGGTATCGAGACGCTGCTGATCTTGGGCCTGTTCGCCGTGGTGTGCGTGCTGCTTGCCGTGGTCCCCAGCCGCTCCAAACGCGTCGGCAGCCGCTTCTTTGCGTTTGTCGAGGAGCGCGCCGATACCACGTCGCAGACCTTCGTGCGCCTGACGGTGCTTATTTTGGTCACGCTCGTGGCGTTCTCGGCCATCTTTAGCCTCGATATCGTGTTGGGCGCTTTTGCCGCCGGCTTCGTCCTGCGCTATATCATCCCCGAGGGCAACCATACGCTTGAGACCAAGCTCGACGGCCTGGCCTACGGCTTTTTGATCCCGGTGTTCTTTACCGTGTCGGGCGCAAAGATCGATCTGACGGCCGTGGTGTCGCGCCCCGGGCTGCTCGTGGGCTTTATCGTGGCGTTGTTGATTATTCGTGCCGTACCCATTCTTATTTCTATGAGCATTTGTCCTGCGACGCGCGATGTGTCGGCGTATGGTCGCATTACCGTGGCCCTGTACTGCACCACGGCGCTGCCGATCATCGTTGCCGTGACGAGCGTGGCCGTCAACGCGGGCGCGCTGTCGCAAGATATTGCGTCGGTCATGGTTGCCGCCGGTGCCATCACGGTGTTCTTGATGCCGCTGCTCGCGCAGCTCTTCTACCGCGTGGTCGATGCCGCGCCGGTCGCCGCCGTGGCAGAGGTTGCCGAGCATCCTGCCGAGGCACTCGATATCCTGCGTGCCCATCACGATTTGGCGAGTCTGCTCGCACGAGAGCACGAGCTGCTGACCTCGCATGGCCATGGTCGCGTATTCGAGGGCCTGCCTACGCTCGATACGATTGCCGAGCGTCTTTCCGCCGAGGCGGCGAGCGGCCACATCGATGCCCGCATCGTGGACGCGGCGCATCTTCTTGCCGATAAGACCTATGGCGACGAGATAGATCCGTCCGAGCTCACCCCGCGTGAGCGTCGCCGCCTAGAGCGCGCCAAGCTCGCTGTGCGCGAATACCGCCGCCGCATGCTGGAGCTCTATGCGCGCGAAGAAGCCGAAGACGACGACGGTAAGTAGTCGATACTTTCTCGGGGAAGCCGCGTCCCGCTTTGAAGGCTCGGAACGGGATGTGGTTTCCGAAACGGGGGCCGTTGGGAAGCTGTGTCCCGGAATGGGCGCTCAGAGTGGGATGCAGTTTCCGCGAGAGGCTCGTTAGGGAAAGCGCATCCCATTCTGAGCCGGAATTATGGGACGCAGTTTCCTTTTCGAATAGAAGGAGGTGCGCTGCCTGCGGTTGATGCAGACAGCGTGCCTTCTTGCATAAAGCTCTGCTGAGGTTTGAAATTAGCTCGCTATGTAAAAAAGAACCCTTAATTCCCAATACTTCAAATTCTGAAATTAGACAATGCATTTCTTGAGTCTTAATTGCAAATATCGGATATATTCGAAATAATGAAAGACGATTAAGCTATTTGATTTCAAAGGAGCGATGAAGCGATGGCGTACAAGACGCTCGAAAAACTCTTTTATGCAGATCCAAGCTCCGATCGTTATGCTTGCCATGACGAGCTGCTGCGCGAGCGCCTTACTGCCGACGGCACGGTGCGGACTGGAATTCACCTTGAGCATGGTGAACTGTTCGCTTGTGTTCCTTTGAACCTGTCCGTTGCTAGCGAGCGGATCCTCAGAAAAGAGCGAAAGATTTCCAACCTGTGGAACAGCTTGCCTTATGTGGCTTTGGGGGCCTCGATTCGTTCGCTGGTGCTTGAGGAGGTTGTTTTCAGCAACGAGATGGAGGGTGTGCACAGCACGCGGCGCCAGATTGAAGCGGCGCTGGAGTCTGCGGAGGATGCTGCGGCCGAACTTTGCGGTGCCGCCGAAAAGGAGCACACTCCTTTTATTGAATTCGCTCGCCTCTACCTTCAGCTGGTGGATGGTTCAAGTCGTCCCGGCAAACCCGAGGATATTCGCGAGATTTTCGATGCCGTCACTAAGGGCGTGCTTGACCCGAAGGACCGTCCGGATGGCAAGATGTTCCGTTTGGGTCCCGTTGTGATTGAGAACAGTCGGGGCAAGATTCTCCATCAGGGTGTTTCCTCGGAGCCCGAAATCATTGACCTCCTTGGCAAGATGATAGAGTTGGGCAATCGCGAAGATGTCCCAAGCCTCTATGCAGCCTCAATCTGCCATTTTCTCTTTGAGTATATTCACCCCTTCTATGACGGTAACGGGAGAACGGGGAGGTATCTTCTCGCGTTGAGCCTGAACGAGACGTTGTCGCAGCCTACGGTGTTGTCGCTCTCTAGGACGATTGCTGAGAATAAAACCGCATATTACAAGGCGTTTGACGTGGTGGAGAGGCCCCTTAACGGTAGCGAGGCTACTCCGTTTGTTGCAATGATGCTTGATTTGGTCGAGCAAGCGCAAGATGCCGTTCTGAGCGATTTGGCCGAAAAGCGCGTACAACTCGATGATCTCAAGCGGGCGATCGATGAACTCGACGATACGTTTACCGAAAGGGCAAAAGATATTCTGTTTTATGCGGCACAGATGCATATCTTCGGTGCCTTTGGTGAATCTACGCTTGATGGTGTGTCGGGCTATCTCGATGTGACAAAGCCGACAGCGAGTAGGTCATTGTCGAGCCTAATCGCTGCCGGATATTTAGAAAAGGTGTCCGCAAGGCCGCTCGTGTGCAAGATGACGGTGGCGGGACTTAATCTGCTCGGGCTAGAGTGAACATCGGTTATCAGACAAATGAACACTCCGAGCGTTTGCCCGCCATTCCTCCATGGTGTGAAATCGCTCTTATCCCATTGAGGCGCCTTTGAGGTCGCCAATGGACTGTTGCGGCAAGCGGTGAAAGCTATGATTCAATTTCGTTCGACACGTACGCCATGAGTTCATCGTCTAAGGCCTTCAAAGAGTCTTTGATTTCCCGCCTGCGCGCGCGGGCCTGTTCTATTTTTGTGTCACATTCTCGTTTCGCTTTGAATTCGAATGGACTGAAGAAAGAACGTCTGCTCTTAAGCTCTCGAAGTTCGTTCCCCAAACGGTCAAATTCATCTTCGAGCGCTTGTTTTTGCGACTTTTTAACAGGATTATCTAACCAATATTTGGCTTGGAGCTCTGCTTCTTTTTCAGCGCGCTCACGTTCCTTCTTCTTCTCGGGGTCGTATTCGTCACGCTTTGCCATGTCCTTTTCTAACTGTTCTCTCCGAAGCTGCTTTGCCTCATCGCTAAGGAAAAAGCCGTCGTTTGTTATTTGTTCGCTGGAGTGTCCGTAGTATCCGTAGTATCGGCGATTTGTTCGAACTTTGATACATAGCTCCTCGAGACTGCACAATATGCCCCAGCATCTTAAGAGCATCTCGTCTGTGGCAGTACCTTGTTTAGTGACTTTATTGTCAAAGAGGTCGATAGCTAAGCGAGCCGCTTTTATGCAACTATCGTACGCATCTATGCATAGATCAAAAGCTTCTTTTTCGTTGTCATAGTCGAAATCATCTGTCGCGTAGTAATCAAATACACGGACCTTGTTCCACCGTTCCGACCATGTGGAGCAGCCGTTGACCGCAGACTTTAGGATCGTGATTGCAGCATTGTAATACATTGATGAAATGTTGCGCGCTGCAAGACCGGAAAGGTCTTCGGTAAGGGCGCCGAGGAGATCTTCGATATTCTCGGGTATCTTGGCACTCTCCCCCTGCTCTTTGCTGAGCCTCTTTACGGCAGCCGTTTGTAATTCGCACACGGCCTCTATATTTTTCCATTGGAGTTCACGCGACTGTAGGTGACGAATGAGCCCCGATTGAATTAACTCTAGATTCTTCGCATTCGGTAGATTTGCAAGTTCCTGGCAGAAATAGTCTATCTCAGAGTTTGCGATAGCTCGCAAATGCTCAATGAAACCTATCGCTATGTTTAGCGCGGTGTTTATCTCATCAAAATCTGATGGGGCTCGATTTAGCAGCTTTAGCATATTAATGCATGCTGCATTTGATTCCGACAAGCGATCGTTGTCAAACGTGAGCTGCCAGTCTATCGCTTTTGCCTTTATTGACCATGCCTCGGCGTTCTTAAGATCAATCTCGAGGGCCATGGAGGCATATTTCTCAGCATCAGCGTTGTTACCGGCTTTTTGAGCGGTTCTGGCCAAGGCGAGATATCGATCGACATCTTCAGTGCGGTCTGTTTTCACTGTGCCTTCGACTTGGACAACACCTTCGACCATCATTTTCTTTGCGGTTTCAAGCGTATATTTCATTCCACAGCTTTGACAGACGAAAAAGTCTCCATCCTTGATAATCTCTGTGCTACCGCAGAGCTCGCATTGTAGCGCTTTCATTTCGATTGCTCCATTTCATACCCCTTGCTGTTCATTTCCCGTATTAGTTTCTGCTTTATCTCAAAAACGTCTTCCTTGTAAGGGAGATATAAGATGCCGTTTATATCGGACGGTTTTTCTATTGGTGGGTCGGCTTCTTTGAGAAGGATCGCGGTCCTAGACCTGCCGAATTTCATCAGTAGCATCCCAAGCTCCAAAACTACGTTCTGGCGAGCTCTTGGCTGCGGTCGATCCTGTTTATTCTTTGGATAGCCTATGTCGTCCGGGGTCATAAGTACTATCCCGAAATTAGCGCAAGGGATGTATTCCATTAGTTGTTCGATTACTGTTCGGCCCCCTATAGGCTGATTATCGAGAAAAATAGGCTCGAGATTTAACTCTTCGAGAAGACGTTGGAGTTGGTTTCGTGCGGTTTTATCGTGGCCGTAAACAACGAAAACTTTGTTGTTTGGTTCATCAATGATTTCATCTTCGATGGCTTTTCGGACCTGATCAGCGTTATTTCCTTGACAAAAGAAGCCGCCGCTGTCGTAGACATATACGGCTGTTCCACTCTCGAGCTTTATTCGATAGCCAATAGTTTTGTATCTCCGGGTCGTTTTTACTGGAATTTCTTTTGAAATAAGAAGCGAGATTAATTTATCCTTATCGATCATTAGCTGTCCTTGCTTGCTTTAACCAGTGCTGCTCTTTGCCTTATCAATGAAGTCATGCGCAATATTTTCGAGTTCGCGCCTTCGATATCGTTTGATTCGATTGATTGCGATAGATCACGAAGTGCGCTCGATATTTCGTCTTCAACTTGAGCGCTTGCTTCACAACTGGCGGGGTCGGCAAGGCTTGAAGTTTCCAAGAAGCTGGTCATTGATGCGCGCAACTCTGAAGGTGATTCATCTAGAAGCAGTCTTAGCTGAAGTTCAAGGTTCTGCATGGATTGCGATTTGCTTGAAATTTGGTTTTCAATGGTAGATGCGTGAGATTCGGAAGCGCCTGTTGCGAAGAGCGTGGCTGTCGCAGCGCTTGCTAGCAGAAAACTGAGAATTGGAATTGCTGGAAGCGCCTCTGTTTTTAACGCGGACCCTAGTATGCCTAGCAACAATTGGACTGCAAACGATACGCCAATAACAAGTATCTTTGAGATACCAAATATCTTAAGATTCTTTTGGGGTCCAAATAACAAGGTTGAAACCACCAGGGCGAGCATGACCAAAGAGAATGCGCTCTCAATCCAAAAAGTGGTTGAGGGTCCAAATAAAAGTATTGTCACGCTTTCGATAGCTATGAAGAGGGCTACGGGGATTGCTGCAATATATGCCTGTGTGTTCTTCATTATGACCTCCGTGCTCCGCACTCGGGACAGAACTTCTCGGTTCCAGAGAAGCGATATCCACATTCGGAACAGAACTTTGCAGCACTTTGCTGCGAATTGGTATCCGCAGGGATGGGCTGCGTCGCGGACGTGCCGGTGGCTTGTGAGAGTGCATCGGTCATAACTGACCCCATGGTCCCGCCGACACCGGCCATTACGCCCAGACCAATTCCCATGTTTGCGTATTCGCCAGTCGCTTCGTTTTGGGCCATCTTTTCGGCAACATCGAAGCTGCGTTCCTGTTGATAGGTATAGCCTTCGATTTGCCGTTTTTCTGCGCGCGCTTTTGCGGAGATTACGGTGCGCTGCGCCGCAGTTTCTTGTTCGATAATGCTGACCTGTTGTTTTATCTGTGCTTCGCGTACGTCGGCATATTGCTTGAAATGGAGGTCCTTAAACTTCTCGTATACCGGATCACCTTCGGGTTTGACGATGGCGGTGACCAGCATTTGCGTTAATGAGAGGCCGTATGCGGCAAAGTCGGGAAGCAGCTTGTTCTTAAGCGAGTCGGATAACTCTTCAAGGTGTGCATCAAGTTCGAAAATGGAGAGTTTTTGTTCGGTAATTACTTGTGCCAGATGAGTTTTTACTCGAGTTTGCAGGAAAGCTTTGAAATAGCTGATCAGCTTGTCCTGGGAGAGCAAAGCTTCGGTTCCAACAAGCTTGAGAAGGAGCCTGCGGGGCTCTTTTACAGCAAGAGCCATCTCTCCGGACGCCCCGAGCGAGAGCGGAAATCCATAAGTCGGTTCCATGAACTGAATCTTGGAATTGGTTCCCCAGCGTATGCCCATCTGCTCGATGAGGTTAACAAAGTAGACTTCTGAGTGAAACGGGCTGACACCACCGGTCGTTATCTTCGAAATGCCGTTCAGTAACGGTAGATTTTGAGTCTCAAGTTCATGCCTGCCTGGTCCAAACGAATCCAGGGCCTGTCCATTAAGGAAGAAAATTGCTTCTTGGGTCTCGTGAACAATGAGTTGCGAGCCCGTATTGAAGTCTTCTGAGGGGTGTTTCCAGATAAAAGTTTGGTTATTGCCCTCATATTTGATGACATCCGTGATGCTCATAGTCCTCCTGCTTCCATGGTTAGTGATGTGGATTTGCTAAGATAGCCGCCGTTGCTACGACGGCAAAAGAAGTGCTGAGACCCAGGCGCAGGATGTCGCCGGGGTACAGCTGGGCGGGTGCGCCGGAGCTGATGTCGAGTTCGCTGTTATCGGCTGTTCGAATCAGATGCGTGCCGTTGGTCGAACCGAGGTCTTGTGCGTACCAAGCATTGTTCTCGGCGAAGATGCGGAGATGCTTGGCGGAGACATCCAGCCCAACATCGGTGACAGCGCCGTCTTCGAGTGCGAGCGCTCCGATGATGGAGCCCATGGTAGAAGGCTCAATGACATAAGGGCCCCCGACGACGAGTTCGTTGTCGATCCTGATAAGGCCGATCGCACGTTCGGTGCCCGTTTGTTTTAAATCGCATGGACAGAAAGAAATACTTGAGGGGGTAAACGACCTGACGTTCTCTGCGAATTCAAAGCGGTCCCTGATGTACGCGATAGCACGGGCCGGATCGCACCAACAGGCGGTCGAAACAACGAGCGTGATTGAGATAAGAGCCCTGTCATCTTTGTCTGGCTGGCTGCTGACGAGGCGCGAGGCGGCGTTCCGGTAAAGGAGCCCATTACGCCCACAGGCACCGAGCGCTTGAGCCATCGTGTCAGTCGCTGCCGCAATCATGGTATAGATGTCGGCGTTCGAATACCCTTTTTCCCGTAGCTTGTGCAGGATTTGATTCGATGCGCAGGACCAGTCGGCAAAGTAGCGATCTTCTAGGGAGCCCGGCTGCGAGTGCACAATCGTGCGCGAAAGCCAGCTGGTGTCCTGTGCCATTTGGGCGGTAGGCTGTCCATTTGTTAACGGCAGATCGGATAGTAACAGTTCGGCAAATGCGCGATGGCTCAGGGTAAATGAAGTCTTGAACAGGGAGAACATGACCTCGAGCGGTGTTTGCCGTCTTGGCATGACATTCTCCCTTCCTTGAACTTATTCGCTAAATAAAGGATAAGGGTGCCACTAGCCGATTTTACTGTGCAACAAATTGCATGTCGGTGAGCGGTCACGCCACCTGATGCGTTTGCTCCAGCATGAGAACTGGTTATCTTAGGGGCGCTATGCGGTCGCGTTTTGATTAGGATGGCACGACTCAGCCGCCCTTCGGGAAGCTGTGTCCCGGAATGGGCGCTCAGAGTGGGATGCAGTTTCCGCAAGGAGGTCCTGGGGGAAACCGTGCCCCGTTCTGATCCGAAATACTGGGACATAGTTTCCCTTTCATAACAGGAGAAGGCGCGCTGTCTGCAGTTGATTCAGACGGCGCGCCTTTTTGGTTGAGCTATGTTGAAGCTTGAAGCCAAAGCTTGTGGCTCCTTAGGAGCGGGCGGCTCCGTCGACGGGGAGCACGGCGCCCGTGACGTAGGAGGACATGTCGCTCGCCAGGAAAACAAAGGCGTTGGCGACATCCTCGGGCTCGCCCATGCGACCCAGCGGAATGGTGGCGATGATGGGCTTGATGACCTCTTCGGGCAGGTTGGCGACCATGTCGGTCTTAGTCACGCCGGGGGCGACGGCGTTGACGCGGATGCCCATGGGAGCGAGCTCGCGCGAGAGCGACTGGACCATACCGTTGACGGCAAACTTGGACGTGGGGTAACCGACGCCGGAGGGCTGGCCGTACTTGGCGACCATCGAGCTTGTGGTAGTGATGGTGCCGCCGTGGCCGGCCTCGGTCATGATCTTGGCGGCAGCCTGGTGGCCATTAAAGACGGCGACGACGTTAAGGTCCATGACCTTTGCGAACTCCTCGGCCGTGTAGTCCAAGAGGGGTGAACGCTGGGAGATACCGGCATTGTTGACGACCGTGTCCAAGCCGCCCATGTCGGCTGCAGTCTGCGTAAAGGCCTCAGTCACGGCCTCGAGCGAGGTGAGATCGCAGGAGCGACCCCAGACCTTGGCGTCGGGATAGGCGGCTGTCAGCTTCTCAACGGCCGTGTCGGCAGTCTCTTGGCGCGAGCCAAAGACGGTGACGGCAGCGCCTTCCTCGATAAAACGGCAGGCGATGGCATAGCCGATACCGCGTGTGCCTCCGGTGATGATTGCTTTCTTGCCCTCGAGCAACATGGTGCTTCCTCTCATCGCGGGCGGACATTCGCAACACAGCGTAGCCGTAACCGGAATCGGCCGTGTTTGCATATCGGTGAACGGTAGCCCGCGTTACCGATGAGCGGCTCGCGCAAATGTGCTCTGCCGTTGTGCTTAGGGCAGGTGACAAAAGGGCTCCCGTCCCACATCGGACGGGAGCCCTCAAGGCGCGTATTGCTAGGCGAGCGTTGGGCTAGTTCGCCATGACGCCTTCGGTCCAAGCTTCAACGTCCTCGATGCGCAGGACGTTGGCGACCTCGGCCACGCAGTCGACGCTGGCAAGCTCGGCGGCGGCAGCCTGGACGTCCTTCTCGAGCGCGCGGTGCGTTAGGAAGATGACCGAGCAGGCATCGCTGACGCCCGATTTGCCGTCCTCGACCTGGTTGATGAGCGAGATCGAGATGTTGTGCTTGGCAAAGATGTCGACCGTCTCGGACAGGGCGCCCACGCGGTCGGCGACTTTCAGGCGCACATAGTACTTGGTCTGGAGCTCGTCCATGGGCTTAAAGGCGAGGTTGTGACCATAGGGCTCAATCTCGGGCAGCGGAGCAACGCCGCGGCTGATCTGCTCGGAGAGCGACAGGATGTCGCCCACGACGGCACTCGCGGTGGGGAAGGAGCCTGCGCCGGCACCGTAGAACATGGTCTCGCCCACGGCGTCGCCTACCACGTAGACAGCGTTCATGGCGCCGTTGACCTTGGCGAGCATGTGGTCGGCGGGGATCAGCGTGGGATGCACGCGGACGTCGACGCCGGCGTCGGTGTTGCGTGCGATGCCCAGCAGCTTGATGGTGTAGCCGAGCTCGCGGGCCTGGGCGATGTCCTCGGCGCCGATGGTACGGATACCCTGCTGGTAGACATCGTCGGTGGTCACGCGGGTGCCAAAGCCGATGGAAGCGAGGATTGCCGTCTTGCTGGCGGCGTCGAAGCCGTCGACGTCGGCGGACGGGTCGGCCTCGGCATAGCCCTTAGCCTGGGCGTCGGCGAGCACGTCAGCGTAATCGGCGCCCTCGGCGTCCATGCGCGACAGGATGTAGTTGGTGGTGCCGTTGAGGATGCCGGCGATGGTCAGGATCTTGTTACCCACCAGGTCGTGCTCGAGCGTGCTGACAATGGGGATGCCGCCACCGCAGCTGGCCTCGCACTTAATCTGCACGCCGCACGCACGTGCCTTCTCGGCAAGCGTCTCGACATGGCGGCCCAGCAGGGCCTTGTTGGCGGAGACGACATGCTTGCCGTTCTCGAAGGCAGTGGTGAAGATCTCGGTTGCGGGATGCTCGCCGCCAATCAGCTCGACGACGATGTCGACGGCGGGGTCGGTGACGACATCGTGCCAGTCGCTCGTAAAGGCCTCGCGCTCAATGCCTGCCGCCTCGGCCTGCTCCCAAGCAAGCGCGCAGGCGCGGGTCAGCTTAAGGTCGATGCCGTAGGCTGCCAGGTACTCATCGTGGTGGCTCTTGATCAGACGGGCCACGCCGCCGCCGACGGTTCCCAGACCGATCAGACCGACGTTCACGGTGCGCAGGGGTTCGCTCATAGATAACTCCTTCGTGCATCTTATGGATGGATAAACCGCTTAAAGGTTGAGTGCATTCTAGCGTGAACCGGGGGCGCGTGCTCGCCAGGCAACAGGAGCCGCACAAAACGGCACCCCCGAAACGCTGCGGAAACATTGGAAACACGCTCGCTACAAACGGACTTCCGTAACAAACTGTCAACGTTTGCGCCATAAGGTTTGCCCTGTACCGCAAGACGGCCGCACCGCGGCCAGCGAAAAAAGGGGGACACCATGTTCAACATCAACAGCACGCTCAGCCGTAGGAACTTTCTCGCCGGCGCTGCGGCGCTCGGCAGCACCGCAGCACTCGCTGGTTGCTCGTCGGGTGGCTCGGACGGCGGCACCGCCGATGACGGCAAGACCTTCAAGATCGGTGTCATCGGCCCTCTGACCGGCGCCGCGGCAACCTATGGCGTTTCGGCCGAGAAGGGTGCCAAGCTTGCCGCCAAGGATTTCTCGACCAAGGACCTCAAACTCTCGCTTAAGTCCGAGGATGACGTCGCCGACGGCGAGAAGGCTATCAACGCCTTCAATACCCTGTGCGACTGGGGCATGCAGGCGCTCGTCGGCCCCGTCACGACTGGTGCCGCCGTCGCTGTCTCGGGCGAGATCGCCGACGATATGCTCATGGTCACGCCTTCGGCCTCGTCGCTCGACGTGACCAAGGATAAGACAACGGTCTTTCAGGTTTGCTTCACCGATCCCACCATGGGTGCCAGCGCCGCGAAGTTCTTGGCCGAGAAGTATGCAGACGCCAAGATCGCCCTGTTCTACAACTCCGGCGATACGTACAGCTCGGGTGTTGCCGATGCCTTTGCCGAGCAGGCCAAGGAGTCCAAACTTGATATCGTCGATACCGAGACCTTTAAGGACGACTCCTCCACGAGCTTTACCAACCAGCTCACCAAGGCCAAGGAGGCCGGCGCCACGCTCATCTTTGCGCCGATCTACTACACGCCGGCGTCCGTTTTGCTCAAGAACGCCAAGGACATGGGATACGACATGACCCTCATGGGTACCGACGGCATGGACGGCCTGCTCTCCGTTGAGGGCTTCGACACCTCCCTTGCCGAGGGCGTGCTGCTCATGACCCCGTTCTCTGCCGACGATGAGAAGAACGCCGACTTCGTCAAGGCATATAAGGACGCCTACGACGAGACGCCTAACCAGTTTGCCGCCGATGCCTATGACTGCGTCCATGCGATTGTCGAGGCTATCGATAAGGCAGACATCGACATCACGGCCGACGGCGCCGACATTGCCGGCGATCTTGCCAAGGCCATGCGCAAGATCAAGATCGAGGGCCTGACGGGCGAGCTCACGTGGAACGACGAGGGCCAAGTCGAGAAGCCCGCCACAGCCTATGTGATCCAGGACGGCAAGTACATCGCCGCCTAAGTGCGCAAAAGTGCGACCGGTGAGGCCGTTTTATTCAGGGCAGGGACGCTTGTAACGGAATGGAAACATTACTTTCACACAATAAAGTGGCTAAACTGCATAAACCAATAGAAATACGCATAATTATGGATAAACGGACAAAACAAAAGAAAAGTTGAAATAATCGCCACTTTTCTCAACTAAAGCGTCTACTATTTTGCGAACGCCGAACACGGCGAAGGATGGCCTGTTGGGTAACCGAAACCCGACGAGATTTGAGAGGAGAGCCGCATGTCGAGCCTCACCGGTAAGTCATTGAACCCTGTTATGAATCGCAGGAGCGTTATCGCGAGCGCAGCAGGTCTGGGGGCGATGTCTATTCTAGCTGGCTGCTCCTCCAACGGCGGCGACAGCGGTTCCGCTTCGGGCGACGCTTCGTTTAAGATCGGCACCATCGGCCCGCTGACCGGCGCCAACGCGTCCTACGGCAAGTCCGTTACCCAGGGTGTCGAGCTTGGCTGCAAGGATTTCTCGACCAAGGAGCTGCCGCTTGCCAGCAAGGCCGAGGATGACCAGGCCGACGGCGAGAAGGCCGTCAACGCCTTTAACACCCTGCTCGACTGGGGCATGCAGGCCCTCGTCGGCCCGACCACCACGGGTGCGTCGGTTGCCGTTGCCGCCGAGTGCGGTAACGACCCCGAGACGTTCATGATCACTCCGTCCGCGTCCTCCGAGGACGTCACCAAGGGCAAGGATTGCGTCTTCCAGGTTTGCTTTACCGATCCCAACCAGGGCGTCAACGCTGCCAAGTTCCTGGCGCAGAAGTATGCGGACGAGAAGTTCGTACTGTTCTATAACTCCGGCGACGCCTATTCTTCGGGCATCGCAGATTCCTTTAAGGTTCAGGCCGCTAAATCCAAGCTCGAGATTGTTGACGAGGAGACCTTTAAGGACGACTCCGCCACGAGCTTTACCAACCAGCTCACCAAGGCCAAGCAGGCCGGCGCTACCATGATCTTTGCGCCGATCTACTACACGCCGGCGTCCGTCCTGCTCAAGAACGCCAAGGACATGGGCTACGACGTCAAGATGATGGGCTGCGACGGCATGGACGGCATCCTGGGCGTTGAGGGCTTCGACACCTCTCTTGCCGAGGGTCTGCTGCTCATGACCCCGTTCTCCGCCGACGACGAGAAGAACGCCGACTTCGTCAACGCTTACAAGGATAAGTATGGCGAGACTCCGGACCAGTTTGCCGCCGACGCTTACGACGGCGTGCACGCGGTGGCCGAGGCCCTCGAGGAGGCCGGTCTTGGTGTCGACGCCGACCCGACCGAGGTCGCCGAGAAGCTGCCTAAGGCTATGCTCAAGATTACCGTTGACGGTCTGACCGGCAAGCTCACCTGGAACGATAAGGGCCAGGTCCAGAAGGAGCCCACGGCGTACGTCATCACCGACGGCAAGTACGTACAGGCCTAATAAGCCGCCTTACATAGAGCGGTTTTGAGCCCAAGCAGGGGAGGTTTTGGCCTTCCCTGCTTGCTTGGTATCTAGGGACAGTGTAACGTCCCTGTTTCATACATTAACTGGAAACCTATTCGAAAGGGGGATGTGGAACATGACGGTCTTTATCCAATACCTGGTCAACGGCCTGTCCATGGGCAGCGTCTACGCCATCATCGCGTTGGGCTACACCATGGTCTATGGCATCGCCAAGATGCTGAACTTCGCTCACGGCGACGTTATCATGGTCGGTGCCTATGTCTCGTTCTGCGCCACGTCGTATCTCGGCCTCCCGGGCTGGGCATCTGTAATTCTCTCTTGTGTGGTCTGTACCGTTCTCGGTGTTCTCATCGAGGGTCTGGCATACAAGCCGCTGCGTCAGGCGGGCCCGCTGGCCGTTTTGATCACGGCCATCGGCGTGTCTTACTTCCTGCAGAACGCCGCGCAGCTTCTGTGGGGCGCCACGCCCAAGAACTTCACTTCGCTCGTCACCTTCCAGGTGCCGGAGTTCTTGGCCAAGTTCAATGTAAGCGCCGTATCGCTCGTCACCATCGTCGCCTGCCTGGTTATCATGGCCGGCCTGATGTTCTTTACAGGTAAGACCAAGATGGGCAAGGCAATGCGTGCCGTGTCCGAGGACAAAGCCGCCGCTCAGCTCATGGGCATCAACGTCAACCGCACCATCTCGATGACGTTTGCTATCGGCTCCGCCCTTGCTGCCATCGCCGGTGTGCTCCTGTGCTCCTACTCGCCGGTCCTGCAGCCCACCACGGGCGCCATGCCTGGCATCAAGGCCTTCGACGCTGCCGTTTTCGGCGGCATCGGCTCCATCCCCGGTGCCTTTGTCGGTGGCATTCTCATCGGCATCATCGAGGCGATGGCGCAGGCCTACATTTCCACGAGCCTTGCCAACTCCATCGTCTTTGGTGTTTTGATCATCGTCCTGCTCGTCAAGCCTGCCGGCCTCTTGGGCAAGTACGTCCCCGAGAAGGTGTAGGTGAGCGTTATGAAGTTTCTTAAAGACAAGCAGACGCGTCACGACTTTGTTACGTACGCCATGTGCCTTGTGGCGTTCGCCATCGTGTTCTTTATGCAGTCCAACCACATGATTCCGCGCATGATCGCCGGTCAGCTGGTTCCCATCACGGCCTATATCGTCATGGCCATCTCCCTCAACCTCGTCGTCGGCATCGCGGGCGACTTGTCGCTGGGCCACGCGGGCTTTATGAGCGTCGGCGCCTACACGGGCATCGTCACCGCGGTCGCCCTCGAGAGCGCCGTTCCCTCCGATCCGGTGCGCCTTATCATCAGCATCGTGGTCGGCGCCATCGCTGCCGCTATCCTGGGCTTCTTGATCGGCATCCCGGTCCTTCGCCTGAGCGGCGATTACCTGGCTATCGTGACGCTGGCCTTTGGCGAGATTATCAAAGAGATCGTCACCTGTCTCATTGTGGGCGTCGATTCCCGCGGCCTGCACGTGATCTTTAACATCACGGGTAACTCCACAATCGACGATCTGCACCTGCTCGAGGACGGTACCGCCATCATCAAGGGCGCCCAGGGCGCCTCGGGCGTGTCGACGTACTCGACCTTCCTCGCCGGTGCCATCCTGGTCATGGTTGCGCTCGTGATCGTACTCAACCTGGTTCGCAGCCGTACCGGCCGTGCCATTATGGCCGTGCGCGACAACAAGATCGCTGCCGAGTCCGTGGGCATCTCCGTCACCGAGTACCGCATGATCGCCTTCGTGGTTTCCGCCGCGCTCGCCGGCGCTGCCGGAGCCCTCTTCGGCGGTAACTTCTCGCAGCTTTCCGCTACCAAGTTCGACTTCAACACGTCCATCCTCATCCTGGTGTTCGTGGTCCTGGGCGGTCTGGGCAATATGCGCGGCTCCGTCATCGCGGCGGCGTTGCTCACGGTGCTTCCCGAGCTGCTCCGTCAGTTCTCGGACTACCGCATGCTCATCTACGCCATCGTGCTGATCCTGGTCATGATCTTTACCAACAACCCGCAGCTCAAGGCGTTCTTCGCACGCATTAAGGACCGCTTTGCTTCCAAGAAGGAGGTGGCAGTCGATGCCCAGTAAGTTTGAGTTCAACAAGGGCAAGATGGTCCCGTATCCTTCTGGCGCCATCGTTCCCGATCGCGACCTGGGCCAGCGCCCGGCGCTCGAGTGCATCCACTTGGGCATTGAATTTGGCGGCCTTAAGGCAGTAGACGACTTTAGCCTGACCATCGGTAAGACCGAGATCGCCGGTTTGATCGGCCCTAACGGTGCCGGTAAGACCACGGTCTTCAACCTGCTCACCAAGGTGTACCAGCCCACGCACGGCACCATCCTGCTCGACGGCGAGGACACCTCGGGCAAGTCGGTCTATCAGGTCAACCGCATGGGTATTGCCCGTACATTCCAGAACATTCGCCTGTTCAACACCATGACGGTGGAGGATAACGTTAAGGTCGGCCTGCATAACCAGGAGCGCTACTCCGGCTTTGAGGGCGTGCTGCGCCTGCCGACGTATTGGAAGCACGAGAAGGCCGCCCACGAGCGCGCCATGGAGCTGCTGTCCATCTTTGATATGGAGCACCTGGCAAACGAGCAGGCCGGATCGCTGCCATACGGCGCTCAGCGTCGTCTGGAGATTGTCCGCGCGCTTGCCACCAACCCCAAGCTACTGCTGCTCGACGAGCCTGCCGCCGGCATGAACCCGTCCGAGACCGCGGAGCTCATGGAGAACATTGTCAAGATCCGCGACACCTTTGGCATTGCCATCATGCTTATCGAGCATGACATGTCGCTCGTCATGAACATCTGCGAGGGCATCTGCGTGCTCAACTTTGGCAAGGTCATCGCCAAGGGTACGGCCGAGGAGATCCAGAATAACGACGCTGTTATCGAGGCGTATCTGGGCAAGCAGGATAAGGGGGAGAACTAAATGGCAGAGCCGATGCTTTCCGTCTACAACATCAACGTCTGGTACGGCGCCATCCACGCCATCAAGGACATCTCCTTTAACGTCACCGCGGGCGAGTTGGTGGCCCTGATCGGCGCGAACGGCGCCGGCAAGTCCACGACGCTTAAGACCGTCTCGGGCCTGCTGCGTTCCAAGACCGGCTCCATCAAGTTTATGGGCGAGGACATTACCCATACGCCTGCCGATAAACTGGTGGGCAAGGGCCTGGCCCAGGTGCCCGAGGGCCGTCGCGCCTTTTTGCAGATGACGGTCGAGGAGAACCTGGAGATGGGCGCCTACACGCAGCCCAAGTCCACGGTGGCTCCGGGCCTTGAGCGCGTCTACGAGCAGTTCCCGCGCCTTAAGGAGCGCCGTCGCCAGGTCGCCGGCACCCTTTCGGGCGGCGAGCAGCAGATGCTCGTTATGGGGCGCGCCCTTATGAGCAACCCCAAGCTGCTCATGCTCGATGAGCCTTCCATGGGTCTGGCGCCGATTCTGATTGAGCAGATCTTCCAGATTGTCGAGGACCTGCACAAGGCCGGCACCACGGTGCTTCTGGTCGAGCAGAACGCCCAGATGGCGCTTTCAATCGCCACGCGCGGCTACGTGCTCGAGACCGGCAAGATCACCATGACCGGCAGCGGCCAAGAGCTGCTCCACGACGACAACGTCCGCAAAGCCTACCTGGGCGGCTAGATAGTTACGCGGTTTTACCAAACCGCGTAACGGCTCGACGCTGCGCGAGCGCCAGAGCGACAACTTGTCATTCAAAGAGGGCGGCATGACCAGAAGGTCAATGCCGCCTCGTTTCAAGGCACCTTGCTCGCTCTGGCGGGCTTTCGCTGTCGTTGCCAAAACATCGACGTTGGGGGTAGTCGTTGGGGACGTTCATGAATGACTAGTCGTTTAAGAACGTCCCCAACGACTAGGTCAAAAGGCTCCGAGTGCGGCGTGCTCACGCCCGTCGTGGTGTGCCCGAAGGGGGATGGCTGCTACGAGCTCGATCATTTGCGAGTAGAAGACGAACCAGCCGTTGCAGATCCAATATGGATCTCGCCAACCTCGGCAAGCTGCTCGATGAGTGGAAGCCCTGTCGGGTCGTCCATTTCAACACCACCCAGAATGATGGTGTCATCGCGCAGGTCGATCTGCGTGTTGAACACAGCGAGGTTAAAGCCGGAGGCCACAAATCCGATAGCAGCCAGGACGAGCCCCGTGGCAACAAGCCCACCCGCTACGGCAAGGTAAATCTTTTTTACGCTGGACATGTTTGCACTCCTTCCTATGCCGTGAGCGGCGCCGCTTCAGCGCCCATGCGGCTCTTATTGCCTCGATCTTTCCAGAAGGGCGAAACGGCTTTCTTCGCCCAAAGGGCAGAGAGGCGCGCGATCTGCTTGGACGCCGTCCAGGCGCCTGCTCCCGTGAGGAGCGCCACACCGATGGAAGCGAATCCCATTCCCATCGAGGCCAAAACGTACGGAACATGCCCGATAATGATGCCGTCCACGGCGAACAGGAGCCCTACCAGGCCCGCGCCCCCGAATGCCGCGGCCACGATCCACACGCAGAGCGCAAGAACCCAAATACAGATGTAGACTGCAGCGGCAACGGCGACGAACGCGAGCAGCAGCGGAATCCATACCGGAGAGCCCACGATGGCGAGCGCCCATAGAAGTGCCGTGCTCTTGCGCTTGGTCCTCGCGATCGCGCGCGGCACGGCGGGCAGTTCGTCGAGCGTTGCCTCGGCGACCTCACCGGGCGTGCCCATGGCGGCCACAGCCTCGGCCTCCGTCATGCCGTCCTCCATACGGTCGGCGATGGCCTCCGCGTAGAACTCCTGCGTTTCCTTTACCTGATCTGCCGGCAGGCAGGCCAGAAGCTCGCCCAGCCGGTTCAAGAACTCATCGCGCGTCATGGTGCGCCCCCTCCACGTAACGGTAGATCTCCTGCACGGATGGCCATTCGGCGAGGAACTCGGCGATACGCTCGCGCCCGGCGTCCGTGATGCGGTAGTACCTCCGCAGCCGCCCGTTGTGTTCGGCGGAGCGCGCGGTGATGCAGCCCGCCTTCTCCAGGCGCTTGAGCAACGGATAGAGCGTGGATTCCGTGAGTCCCATACTCGCGGGCACGTCCTTCACGATCTGATAGCCGTAGGATTCCTCGCCCGAGACGGCCGCGAGCACGCAGGCCTCGAGGAAGCCGCGCTTCATCTGTGCCTCCATCCGCACACCTCCTTTCGTAGTATACTGTGTAACACCTACTATATGACACATAGTATATGATGTCAACAGTTGTCGTATAGGGAGTCTGGTCTGTCTGTCCCCTGCGGGTACTCATTGGGGACGTACTTAAATGAGTGCCCATCGCTCAAGGTGGCACCTGGGGACGTTCCTTATGTGCCGGCACTTTGGGACACTCCTTGTCAAGGTTTTGTTCCATCGTGCGGGTTGCTATTTAACGTGCGACAATGCCGTGTGGAAATAGAAATGTCTTCTGGGGGCTATCTATGCTGTACGAATTTTGCGCCGAGAACTTTGAGCGAGTGCCGGCGGCCATCGAGGCTGGTGCGGGGCGCATTGAGCTGTGTGACAACCTTGCCGTCGGTGGCACCACGCCTTCCGCCGGCGTTATTAGCGCTACAGTCAGTTACGCTCACGAGCATGACGCGCGAGTGATGTGCATGATTCGTCCGCGTGGTGGCGACTTTCATTACAACCAGGACGAGCTGCGCATGATGGAGATGGACCTGGGCCTTGCTGTGAGTGCCGGCGTTGACGGCCTGGTCTTTGGCTGCTGCAAGCCCTGTGCCAGCGGCTGGGCGCTCGACGAGCTCACCCTCGGCGCCCTCGTTATGGCTACGGGCTGCGCGACGGAGGAGTGCAAGCGCGAGCCCCTTGACATCACCTTCCACATGGCATTTGACCAGCTCTCGCCCGAGGTTCAGCTCGATGCGATTGATACACTTGCCGACTGCGGCGTTACGCGCATCCTCACACATGGCGGTGCGGCCGGTACGTCGATCGAGGATAATTTCGATCACCTGGCTCGTTTAATCGAGTATGCGGGCGATCGCTTGACCATCCTTCCCGGCGGCGGCATTTCCACGGCCAACCGCGATACCGTGGCGGCGGCATTGGGCGTCTCCGAGCTCCATGGCACCAAGATCGTGCCGCTGGAGGCGTAACCCGTGGCGCTGGTATTTGACGTTCAGCAGGCGAGCGGCAAGCCCGACGACAACCGGCGCCCTGGCACCGCGTGCCCCTTTTGCGATACCGAGGGACTCGCCAATATCATCCGGCGCGACGGCGACTGCATCTGGCTCGAGAATAAGTTCAAAACCCTGCGCGCCACCCGTCAAACCGTGCTGATCGAGTCAGCCGATCACGATGCCGACCTGGTGACCTATGAGCCAGATGAACTCCACCATGTGATGAGGTTTGCCCTGGATTGCTGGCAGCAGATGATCGATTCACGGCAGTATCGAAGCGTGCTCATGTACAAGAACAAGGGTCCTCTCTCGGGCGGTAGTCTCGTTCATCCGCACATGCAGATTGTGGGTTTGGAGCAGGAAGACGGCTATGCTTCGTTGACTTCCGCCAATTTCGAAGGCATCAATGTCTGGCAACAGGGGAGAATCGCGGCCAACATCTCAACCGAACCGATCATGGGGTTCTTTGAGGTCAACGTTTCAGCCCCGCAGGGAATCGCCGCCAGCGATGACACAAGAGACCAAGCCGAGGCAGATCTCTTCGCCGATGCGATCCAGGTGGCTCTGCGCTATATCCTGAACGAGCACCACGGTGGTCGCGCAGAGTCGTACAACTTGTTCTTCTATCACCTGGGCGGTCGGACCATTGCCAAGGCGCTGCCGCGTTGGGTGGTTTCGCCCTACTTTGTCGGCTATCGTTTGGCCCAGGTCAATGCCGAGACAACGCTCGATATCGATGCTGAGCGCTTGCGTGCGCATCTGGAAACGCTCGTATAGCAAGATTAACACCCGTGTAATGCGGACAGTCTAGCGCGCCATGGCGTCGCGGCCGGCCTCGACACGCTTGCGCTGGGCGGCGCGCTCCTCGCCGGTCAGACGCTCAAAGAGATGCCCGATAAACGAGGCGAGTATCTGCTGAAACAGCGTTCCGCACATGACGGGAAACACGACTTCGCCTGGAAAGTACTGTGTGGCGATGACGACGCCCGAAGAGATGTTACGCATGCCGCAGGTAAAGCACATGGTAGTCGTCTCGCTATATGGCAGATGCAGCGCACGGGCGACCAGAAAACCGACGACAAAGCCGCTGATGGCGAAGGTCAAAATAAAGAGGGCGACTTCCAGACGCATCGCGTTCATGTGCAGGACGTACTCGCTCATGGCGGTGGAGTTGGAGGCGATAATGCCCATCATCATGAACTTGCAGGCGGGCGAGAGCGCGGGGGAGAGCTTCTCGTGTCCCCATCCACGTGTGAGCTCGTTGATCACGATGCCGAGCACGGCGGGGATGGCGATCATAAAGGCCATGTCCTGCATCATGCTCGGCACATCGATCGAGACGGTGGCACCCAGCAAGAGCTTCAGCGTGAGCGGAATCGTCACAGGCGAGATAACCGAGGACGTCAGGATGATGGTGAGCGCGAGCGGGCCGTTGCCGCCGAACATGCTAATCCACATAAAGGCAGTGACCGCCACGGGTACGCTGTACTCGAGCACGATGCCGCAGACAAGGTTGGGATTGGAGCCAAAGAACAGCGATCCCATGGCATAGGCTGCTATGGGAATAAGCACCGCCGAGACGAGCAGCGCCAAAATCAGGTGCAGGGGACGGCGGAACACCTCAGCGACCTGGTGGAAGGTGTTGCTGAGCGCACCTTGGAACGTCATAAAGGCGAAGAGGGCGGGAACGATGGGCTTAAGTACTCCGATCTGCTGGGGAAAGAGCACGCCGAGCGTTACGCAAATCGGAACGATGACCTGCATATGCCCCGCGAGGAACTTTCCCAGTCCAACCCATTGCTTCATATGCCCCGTGACTCCCTTTATCCGCGAACTCGTTTGAATGGATATGCTAGACGCTCGCATGCGTCCGTGCGTCAGAAACGCTCGATTATTTCGAGGCTATTACCGGCCTCGTTTACCGAAACCAGGGCGTGCCGCGAGGCTCTGCGTCCGTGCCGCACGGTATAATAAATCCGTTCAACAGATCTGCCTGCCGAAGCGGGCATACACAGAGGACTCATCGCTATGAACCGTGAGAGGTATCGCGGCGACCTGCCCCTATCGGGGGTGGGCGCCTATGTCATCGCTTAAGACGACGCATCGCTGGGCGGTCGCTCAGCAAAATCCCGAGCTCGAAAAGGAGCTTTCGGCTGGTCTGGGCATACCCAGGCTGGTGGCGCGCATTATGGTTGCGCACGGCATTACATCCATCGAGGAAGGCCAGCTGTTTTTGACGCCTTCGCTCGATCGCGACTGGGCGGACCCGCTTGTTATTCCGGGCATGGCGGTCGTCGCCGACCGCGTTGAGCGTGCTATTCGCAACCACGAGCGTATCGCCGTCTTTGGCGATTTTGACGTCGACGGCATTACGTCGACTTGTCTGTTGACCGAGGCGCTACGTTCGTTTGGCGCCAACGTCACGCCGTTTATTCCGCACCGCTTTGACGAGGGCTACGGCCTGTCGCGTGCGGCGCTCGACCGCGTCAACGAGCTTGCTCAACCCAACCTGATTGTGACCGTCGATAACGGTATTGCTGCCAAGGAAGAGGTCTCCTACCTGGAGAGCCTGGGGATTGATTTGGTGGTCACGGACCATCACGAGCCGTCCGACCAGGTGCCGCAGGGCGTGCCCCTGACCGACCCCAAGCTCGAGGACGAGGGCCCCTCGCGCGAGCTTGCCGGTGCCGGTGTGGCGCTTAAGCTGGTACAGGTCCTGGGCGAGCGTTTGGGCAAGCCGTCGTATTGGCGTTCGCTGATAGAGGTCGCGGCGCTGGGCACCGTGTCCGACATGATGCCGCTCACGCCCGAGAATCGCGCACTGGTCGCCGAGGGCATCCAGCAGATGCGCGTGACGGCCCGCCCCGGTTATATCGCGCTTGCCGCACTTGCCAAGGCCGACCTTTCTACCATTACGGCCGACGGCCTGTCGTTTTCGCTCATCCCTCGTCTGAATGCTGCCGGCCGCATGGCTGATCCCAAGCTGGCGCTCGACCTGCTGCTTGCCCGCGACCCCATCGAAGCGAGCGCGCTTGCCGCCGAGCTCGAGGAAATCAATCGCCAACGCCGCGAGATCGAGGCCGAGCTTACGCGCGATGCCATGGCGAAGGTCGAGGAGACTTATGACGGCGGGCGCGCGATTGTCGTGGGCGGCGAAGGTTGGCACGAGGGCGTCAAGGGCATCGTGGCGAGCCGCCTGACCAACCGTTATCACGTGCCGGCGCTGCTGTTCTCGATCGAGGACGGTATCGCTCGCGGTTCGGGTCGCTCGGTGGGCAAAGTCAACCTGTTCGACGCCGTAGAACGCTGCTCCGACCTGCTGATTCGTCGCGGCGGGCATGCCGGTGCGGTGGGCGTGACCATCGAGGCATCCAAGCTCGATGAGTTCCGCCGTCGCCTTTCGGCCGTGCTATCGGAGCTTCCTGCCGATGACTTTGAGGACACTGACGAGGTTGCCGCCACCGTTGACCTCTCCGAGCTGAATATCGAGACCATCGAGCAGATTTCCCGTCTTGAGCCGTTTGGCCAGGGCAATAAGGTGCCGCTTCTGGCCGCCGAGGGCGTGACGATGTGCAATCGCGCCGTGGTGGGCAAAACCGGCGAGCACATGCGCTTTGTGGCGACCGATGGCGCCGCGAGCGTGCCGGCCATCATGTTCCGCGTGCCGCAGATCGATAAACTCATCAATTGCGACAGTGCCGTCGACTTGGTGTTCGAGGCCGTGGCCGAACATTGGCAGGGACGTGTGAAGCCCAAGCTCATGATTAAAGATGTCTTGGTGCGCGATACCGCGGCGCCCAATATCGACGATCCGGCATGTGAGCTTCGCCGCGGCGTGCAACCAGCGGATTCTGGCCTGCGCCTGGAGTCGCGTAAACGTGAGACGCTCGCCCAGCTTTCTTATACCGAGCTCATGCGCTCGCTTATCCATAGCTTTATCGGCTCGAACCAGCCGCATCGCGCGCAGGTCGAGGCACTCGACGCGCTCGCCGACCACCAGAGCGTCTTGGCCGTTATGGGGACGGGGCGCGGCAAGTCGCTCATCTTCCATGTGCACGCCGCGCGCGAGGCGGTCCTTCGTGGGCGGGCGAGCATCTTTGTCTATCCGCTGCGCGCGCTCGTTGCCGACCAGGCTTATCACCTCTCGTCGACGATGGCTGCGCTCGGCATTGGCGTGGGCGTGTTGACCGGCGAGACCGTGGAGGCAGCGCGCGATGACGTGTTTGCCGGCCTGGCTTCGGGCCGCACCGGCATCGTTCTCACGACGCCGGAGTTCCTGTCTATCCATCGCGATCGCTTTGCACGTTCTGGACGTATTGGCTTTGTCGTTATCGATGAGGCACACCATGCCGGTCTTGCCAAAGGCGGCGACCGGAGCGCCTACCTCGACATGCCCGATATTCTCAAAGCCCTGGGCGACCCCGTTGTCATGGCGGCAACGGCTACCGCGACGGCCCCGGTCGTGGCGGAGCTTGCTCGTGTATTGCCGATTACCAGGACGGTGGTCGACGAGACCGTTCGCGAGAACCTGCAACTCGAGGACGACCGTGACCTTGCGAGCCGCGAAAATCGCCTGGTGTCAATCGTGGCGACGGGGGAGAAGACCGTCATCTACGTCAACTCGCGCGACCAGTCCGTGGCGCTTGCCAAGACGTTGCGCAAACGCGTGCCCGACTGCGCGACCCATATTGCGTTCTATAACGCCGGGCTTGCGCGCTCCGATCGCCGCCGTGTCGAGGAAGCGTTTCGCGACGGAAGCCTCAGTTGCATCGTTTCGACCTCTGCCTTCGGTGAGGGCGTCAACCTGCCCGATATCCGTCATGTCGTGCTCTACCACATGCCGTTTGGTGCGATTGAGTTTAACCAGATGAGTGGCCGTGCCGGCCGCGATGGACAGCCCGCCGTGATTCACCTGCTCTATTCGTCGCGTGACGCTCGTATTAATGAGCGCCTGCTCGATTGTTACGCGCCCGAGCGCGATGAGCTTGTCACTCTCTATCGAGCGCTGCAGACCATGTGGCGCTCCAACCGTGGCAAGACGGGGGACGATTCATTCTGCGCAAGCGATATCGACATTGCGCAGATGTGTCTTGCCATCGATGCTCGCACGCCGGTCGACGAGCGCTCGGTGGAAAGCGGCCTGGGAATCTTCGAAGAACTCGGTTTCTGCCGCGTTTCGGGGTTTGACGATACGCGTCGCATCGCGATGGCGGAAAACCCCGGTCGCGTGCAATTAAGCAGGTCAATTCGCTATTTGGAGGGCTTGCGCTCGCGCATGGAGTTCACGGCTTTTCGGAGCTGGGCACTCGATTCGTGCGCTTCTGATATGCTAGCCAAAGTTAACCGCCCGATCGTACCGCGGGCCTAGGGGAAGGGGACCTCGATGGACGCCGCAGCCCGTACCGCCCATGATTCCACCCTCCAGCCGTTTTCGGAGATGGAGCACTATAAGCATGCCGATGAGCTGCCGCCCGAGATTATGGCGGACAGCTACGACAAGCTGGAGCGTCTGTGCCTCAAATATATGAACGAGGACGACTTCTCCAATGTGGAGCAGGCCTACTGCTTTGCTGCCGAGAAGCACTGCAACCAAAAGCGGCGCTCGGGTGAGATGTACATTAACCATCCCGTCGAGGTAGCTATCATTCTGGCTGACCTCAAGATGGACTGCGATGTGGTGTGCGCCGCGTTGCTGCACGATACCGTCGAGGACACCGAGACCTCGCTTGCCGATGTTTCGGGTCTGTTTGGCGAAACCGTGGCAGGGCTCGTCGACGGCGTGACCAAGCTCACCAACATTGAAGTCGACAGCATGGACGAGAAGCAGGCGCTTACGCTGCGCAAGATGTTCCTCGCCATGTCCAAGGACATCCGCGTCATCATCGTCAAGCTCGCCGACCGCCTGCATAACATGCGCACGCTTGCCGCTCTGCGCGAGGACCGCCGCCTGTTTAAGGCACGCGAGACCATGGACGTGTACGCGCCTTTGGCCGACCGCCTGGGCATGAGTTCAATCAAGTGGGAGCTCGAGGACCTGTCCTTTTTCTACTTGGAGCCCGATGCCTACCAGCGCATCGCGCGCATGGTATCCGAGTCGCGCGAGGTTCGCGAGCGTTATCTGGCCGAGACCATCAAGACGCTCACCGATGAGCTCAATCGCATTGGTCTTGAGGGCTTTCAGATCAACGGTCGTTCCAAGCACTATTGGTCCATCTATCAAAAGATGAAGCGCAAGGGCAAGGAGTTCTCCGAGATTTACGACCTGGTGGCGCTGCGCGTCATCACTCATTCGGTGCGCGATTGCTATTCCACGCTTGGTGCCGTGCATACCCTGTGGCATCCCATGCCCGGTCGTTTTAAAGACTATATCGCCATGCCCAAGGTCAATAACTACCAATCGCTTCACACGACGGTTATCGGCCCCACGGCCCGTCCGCTCGAGATTCAGATTCGAACCTACGAAATGCACGAGCAGGCCGAGTATGGCATCGCTGCCCACTGGCTGTATAAGAAGTCGGGCGGATCGTCTGCCTCCAAGACTAACGATGCGCAGCGTCTGGACGACCAGATCAACTGGCTCAAGCACTCACTCGACTGGGCGGCGTCTGACGAGATCACCGATGCCAAGGAATACCTGCATTCGCTGAAGGTCGACTTGTTCGACCAGGAAATTTTTGTCTTTACGCCCAAGGGCGAGGTCATGGCGCTTCGTGCCGGCTCTACACCGCTCGACTTTGCCTACGCCGTTCATACCGAGGTCGGTAACCACTGTGTCGGCGCCAAAATCAACGGTGCGGTGGCGCCGCTCACGCACGAGATCAAGACGGGTGACCGTGTCGAGATTCTGACTAACAAGAGCTCTAAGCCGTCGCGCGATTGGCTCAAGATCGTCAAGACACCTTCGGCCAAGTCAAAGATTCGCCGTTATTTCGCCGCCGCGACCAAGGATGACGACGCTGCCGCCGGCCGCGATATACTGGCCAAGGACCTGCGTAAGCGCGGGTATGGCATCTCTACGCCACGATCCACGCGTGCGCTCAACGCCGTGGCGGAGCAGTTTAACTTCAAGCAGCTCGAGGACCTTTTTGCAGCCGTTGGCGCGGGCAAGGTCGCCCCGCGCGCTGTGGGCAATAAGGTCGAGCAAATCTTGGACCCCAAGCCCGAGGAACAGCTCACCAAGGCCGAGGCTATCGCCGAGGTCGTAAAGCAGCCCGCTCGCGGCTCCAACCGCAAGCCGCAAAAGCGCGGTAAGAGCGCCAGTAACGGCATTATCGTCAAGGGCGAGAGCAACAGCGGCCTGCTGGTCCGTCTGGCTCATTGCTGCAACCCCGTGACGGGCGACGACATCGTTGGCTTCATCACGCGCGGTCGTGGCGTTTCGGTGCATCGCGCCAACTGCCCCAACGTCAAGGGCCTTATGGAACATCCTGAGCGCATGATTGACGTAGAGTGGGATGGTGCTGCCGATACGCTTTTCCAGGTCGAGATTGTGGTCGAGTGCCTGGACCGCATGGGCCTGCTCAAGGACGTCACCATCGCCATTGGCGATGCAGGCGGCAATATCCTTTCTGCCGCCACGTCGACCAACCGCGAGGGTATTGCAACCCTGCGCTTTATGGTCGAGATCTCGGACGCGAGTGGTCTGGATCCGCTGCTGGCCTCTATCAGCAGCGTCGACTCGGTCTACGACGCGCGCCGCCTGATGCCCGGCGAGGGTGGAGCCCAGCTTAAGCGCCGCGTTTAGTCGCGACGAACGTGTCACATTATCGATATTCGCTACACTCGAGGCATCGTTTGATGCCTCGAGTTCTATAGAGAGGAGAGGGACATGAGTGCTGTGTCCTTGGATTTAACTCCCAAGGGATCGGTCGAGATTGAGACGCTCGTAAACGGTCCCATTCAGACCAATAGCTATGCTGTTATTTCGGACAATGAGTGCGTGATTATCGACCCCGCATGGGAAGGCGAGCGTTTGGTGGAGCATATTCGAGCCGAACATGCCGGTGTACGCGTGCTTGGCGCCGTATGCACTCATGGCCATGCCGATCATGTTGGTGGTGTTGCCGGCGTGCGAACCACCGTTGGCGAGGGCTGCCAGTATGAGCTGTGTGCCAAGGATGTGGCGGTGCCGCATGCGAACATCGAGGAACAGCGAGCTATGTGGGGCATTGAGACGCCTGACCCCGGGGAGCCGACGCGCCTGCTCGCCGAAGGCGATGCTATCGAGGTGGGCGATATCTGCCTGCAGGTGATCGAGACGCCAGGGCATACGCCGGGCGGGATCGTCTTGTTTGCTGCCACCGAGCAGGGGAACATTGCCTTTGTGGGCGACACACTATTCCCGGGCAGCCACGGCCGCACCGATCTTTCTGGAGGAGACGAGGCGGCGATTCTGCGCTCGCTCTCCAAGCTCGCCCGGCTTCTCCCGCCCGATACCGTTTGCCTAACCGGCCATGGCGATTCGACCACCATGGCACGCGAGCTCATGCAGAACCCTTTCATGCAGGCGTAGCTTTATAGTCAGCTCCTGAAGCACGAGAAGCGTCCAAACGTCAAGCTATTTTTCCCCAACGGGTCGATTCCGTAGGGCAAACGGTCAAAAAAAGTCTGTTTGGACGATATTCGTGAACAAACGAACGTTTATGCTCGGGTACGCCGTGGTAAAATCTCAGGCGTTATCGGAGCAACCTTACAGGAGGTTTCTTTTATGCTCGTCAACGCAGCAGACATGCTCAAGAAGGCCGAGGCCGGCAAGTACGCTCTCGGTGCCTTCAACACCAACAACCTCGAGTGGACCCTGGCTATTCTCCAGGCCGCCGAGGAGGCCAAGTCTCCGCTGATCCTTCAGTGCACCGCTGGTGCCGCTAAGTGGATGGGCGGTTTCAAGGTCTGCGCCGACATGGTCAAGGCTGCCGTCGAGGCCACGGGCGTTACCGTTCCCGTCGCCCTTCACCTCGATCACGGTTCTTACGAGGACTGCTTCAAGTGCATCGAGGCCGGCTTCACGTCCATCATGTATGACGGCTCTCACGAGGAGACCTTCCAGCTTAACCTCGACCGCACCAAGGAGCTCGTTGAGCTTGCCCACTCCAAGGGCATGTCCATCGAGGCCGAGGTCGGCGGCATCGGCGGCACCGAGGACGGCGTGACCTCCAGCGGCGAGCTCGCTGATCCTGCTGAGTGCAAGCAGATCGCTGACCTGGGCGTCGACTTCCTCGCCTGCGGTATCGGCAACATCCACGGCGTGTACCCCGCCGACTGGGCTGGCCTTTCCTTCGAGCGTCTGGGCGAGATCAAGGCCCAGACCGGCGACCTGCCCCTCGTCCTGCACGGTGGCACCGGCATCCCCGAGGATCAGATCAAGAAGGCCATCTCCCTGGGCATCTCCAAGATCAACGTCAACACCGACCTGCAGCTCGTCTTCGCCAAGGGCGTCCGCGAGTACATCGAGGCTGGCAAGGATCAGCAGGGCAAGGGCTTTGACCCCCGCAAGCTCCTCAAGCCTGGTCGCGACAACATCGTTGCCCGCACCAAGGAGCTCATGGAGGAGTTTGGCTCCGTCAACAAGGCGTAAGCGTCGCTAAACTTCCCGCCGGAAGCCCCGTCCCCCTACACTGTTTCCTTTGCGCTCACCTGGCTTTGCCAGAAGTCGCGCCAAGAAAACAGCTCCGGGGGACGGGGCTTCCTTCGTTTAACGCCGCAGGGTTACGAGTCTGAATTAAGATGGCTACTGGCTTTGCCAGAAGTCGCGCGACGGAATCAGCTCCGGGGAAACGGGGCCTCCTTTGTTAACTTGCTACAGGGTTACTGGTCTGATTTTAGTTATATGGTTACCGTTCAGCGGTGTTGATGGCTCCCTTGTTGGGGCTTTCTTTTTATCTCGCTACAATGGGCTTCAAGCGTTCTAGTGACTTGGAGTTTTGGTATGGCTGTTATTAATGTGCTGCCTTCGGATGGGAAGGTTATTGACGAGGGTCCAGTTGGTTGCTCTGCTGATGTTTGCTGTGATGACTTTCGTCATCTCGATGTTGGACTGCCGCCCGAGATTCTTCGTCTTATGGATGCCGGGTATTTGACGCAGGCTGTTGCTGCCTGCGATCGCCTTTTGGAGCAGAACTCCGAGCCTTCGCTGGCTGCTTGTGTTCGTGCCGAGCGGTATCGCATGCTCGAGACGCCGCTTCATTTTTCGGTGTCGCGCGACCAGGCTATTGCGATGATTCGCGAGGAGTGGCCAGAGTTTACCGAAGAGCAGTTTGATGACCTGATTAATCGTAAGCGTATTGACTGGCGCTTTATCGATGGCGAACTGTTCGTTCTCGACAACTTCCTCGATTCGCTTCGCGTATATCCCAAAGAGGTTCCCGGCATGCGGCCCGATTCTACGGACGGAATAGCACTGCGCAACGAGATGCTCAAGGAGATGGAGTCACAAAACGGATTGGCTCGCGTCATTACGCTTAAAGCGTCCGTGTCTGTCCCCGGCGCTCTGGAAGGGGAGACCGTTCGCGCGTGGCTACCCGTTGCCGCCGCCTGTCGTCAACAGTCTCATATCGAGGTTCTCGATATGACGCCGGAGGGTGCTGTTGCCCCCGCGAATGCTTCGGCGCGTACCGCCTCGTGGTCTTCTTCGAGTGAGCGCTCATTCTCGGTGACCTATCGCTATCAAATTGATGCCGCTTATCGTGATGTCTATGGGGGTGCGCTTCCGGTGCATCCTTGCATGGACACGCCACTGCCCGTGGACACCTCCGAGGACCGTCCGCACATTGCATTCACGCCGTATCTACAGCAGCTGACAGCCCGTGTCATTGACGGGCTCGAGGATCCGCTCGATCGCGCCCGTGCTATCTATGATTACCTGACGCAGTACATCGACTATCGCTATCAGCCGCCGTACTTGCTTTTGGGATCTATTGCCGATGACTGCGCGCATTCGCTCCGCGGCGATTGCGGCGTTATGGCGCTCACGTTTATCACCATGTGCCGTATCGCGGGCGTGCCTGCCCGTTGGCAGAGCGGCCTGTATGTTGCGCCCGATTCGGTGGGGTCGCACGACTGGGCAGAGTTCTATACGCCGCAGACCGGATGGCTCAACGCCGACGTGTCATTTGGATCTTCTGCTCGCAGGATGGGGGAGGAGTGGCGCCGCCGTCACTACTTTGGCAATCTCGACCCGTGGCGTATGGTGGCCAACAATCGATTCCAGGCAGAGTTTGAGCCCTCTTTCGACGGCATGCGCGAGGACCCTTACGATAACCAGATGGGTGAGGCTTCGGTCGACGGTCGCGGATGCCGTCGGCGCGAGATGCTCCGCACGGTCGAACTCATCGAAATGCTCGAAGTTCCATTTTCGGACTAATCGGTAGAAAGCTGTGATAAACTAACTCACGCATTGCGTGCCCGAGTGGCGGAATTGGCAGACGCAGTGGACTCAAAATCCACCGTTGGCAACAACGTGCGAGTTCGAGTCTCGCCTCGGGCACCATACATGCAAGTGAGCGTTCAAGGGGGTTGCGGCCCCCTTTTTCGTGCCGAACTCGCGTGAGCGCGCGAAGCGTTAAGCAAACAGGCCTGTGGCCTGTTTGTAGCGGAGCGTGGCGAGGGCGCCACGCGCCCGAAGCCCGGGGCTTCGCGAAGCGAAGGCCCTTCGAGTCTCGCCTCGAGCACCATACATGCAAGCGAGCGTTCAAGGGGGTCAAGGTCCCTTTTTCGTGTACGTAATGTGATAACGCGCTGTACGTGTTATTATTCGCAAGGCGTTGTTCCCGCAATGCCCTAAAGAGGAACCTGAGGGTTCCCACCTTTTGGCGCCAATGAGCAGCTGACTGGTCATACAACTTAGATTCCCTTCCTCAAATCGAGGAAGTCTATGTGTACGACCTGGTTGCTGAGAAGCGCCGGGTTATTTTTTTATGAATGGAGGTAGGGAAAATAGCTAAGTCTGATGACACCCGCATCAACGACGAGATCACTGCATCTTCGTGTCGTTTGATTGGCGTCGATGGCTCTCAGCTCGGCCTGTTCGCCATCCGCGATGCCCAGCGCGTCGCCGACGATCAGGGTCTCGACCTGGTCGAGATCGCTCCCAACGCGGAGCCGCCGGTCTGCAAGGTCATGGACTACGGTAAGTTCAAGTACCAGCAGGCCATGAAGGCCAAGGCTGCTCGTAAGAACCAGTCCAAGGTCGAGGTCAAGGAAATGAAGTTCCGACCCAAGATCGACGTTGGCGACTACGAGACCAAGAAGGGCCACGTTCTGCGTTTCCTCAAGAAGGGCGCACGCGTTAAGATCACCATCATGTTCCGCGGCCGTGAGATGGCTCACCCGGAGCAGGGCCTTAACGTTCTCGAGCGTCTCGCCGAGGATCTCAAGCCTTACGCTACGGTCGAGTCCAAGCCTAAGATGGAAGGCCGTAACATGCTTATGCTGCTCGCCCCGATTAAGGGCGCCTTCGATGAGGATAAAGCGGCAAGCGATAGCAAGTAACTAGTGTTCTGTAACCGATTAAGGAGTATTTCATGCCTAAGATGAAGTCCCACAGCGGCACCAAGAAGCGTTTCCGCAAGACTGGTACCGGCAAGCTTATGCGCGCCAAGGCTTTCAAGAGCCACATCCTGAGCAAGAAGTCCACCAAGCGTAAGCGTGGCTTCCGTCAGGAGACCGAGATCGCCGCTGCCGACCGCAAGGTCATCAAGTCGCGTCTCGCCTAAGTTCGCGTTCCCGTTTTTCGTTTTACCGTCTAGGAGTTGATAGAACATGGCACGTATTAAGCGCGCTGTTGCCGCCAAGAAGAAGCGCCGTACCGTTATGCACCGTGCGAAGGGTTACTACGGTGCCGCTTCGCGTACTTACAAGCATGCTAAAGAGCAGGTCCAGCACTCCCTGCAGTATCAGTATCGTGATCGCCGCAACAAGAAGCGCGAGATCCGTTCTCTCTGGATCACCCGTATCAACGCTGCTGCTCGCCTGAACGACATCTCTTACTCTCAGTTCATGCACGGCCTGAAGGTTGCCGGCATCGAGCTCGACCGCAAGGTCCTGGCTCAGATGGCTTACGAGGACATCGAGTCCTTCAACGAGCTGGCTGCCATTGCCAAGAAGGCTCTCGAGGCCTAATAGATTCTCTTGAATCGCTAGGGGAGTGTCGCGTTGTGCGCGGCGCTCCCTCTTTTTATCTGAAGCGCGGTTTACATTGCTAAAAGCGCGGGTAGATAGACACTTACAGGTGACCGATCTCTATATATTTCTAAACCAAAGGGTCATCATCTGATACGTGCGGAAGATCCGCACCAGTCTTTCTATTAGCTATAGAAAGCGATATGTTGTGTAGGACTTGTGAAGAGTGGAATTGACGACCCACAGGGCTTCGCGGTCTGGCAATATATCTCCTTGCCGCGCGGCCCGGTCGGACCGGATCAGCCGCCAGGCGTGCACCTTGAGAACCGGATACTGCGAGGATGGACACTTACTTCAGTGTCGCATCCGGGCAGACATCGAACCATTTGAAATGGTCTAACTTGG